>Ga0209542_10015328_pt1 | contig 12884 bp, 16 predicted proteins | sample RifCSPhighO2_01_FD_184028 | JGI IMG/M metagenome (GOLD analysis project Ga0209542, IMG submission 184028) | Soil microbial communities from Rifle, Colorado - Rifle CSP2_plank highO2_0.1 (SPAdes) (version 2) | ecosystem: Environmental > Terrestrial > Deep subsurface > Rock core/Sediment ... | reverse complement strand
TTCTATAACTTCCTAGTTCTTAAAAAGCTCACTTAAGCTTTATTGAAACCATGCTTCATTATCTCGTGGCAGTGCCGATGCTCTGATTTTTGTCAAAAATATACTACGCCCAGACCAGATGCCCAGTAGAAAACTACACACCCACACAATCTGCCTTGGAAACAAGAGCATTATGCAATGTCTTATATCTTCTTATCGTCGCTAGTATTTATATTTTTCTATTTTTTATTTTTACTCTCGACAAAATCATATAATTTTTTGCCACTATTTATCCAATCTTTTAACTCTTGACTCTCTTTATACTGTTCAATGATTGTTTTTGATAATCTACAAGCCTCTTCTCCTTGCTGTATGCAGATCTCATTAAGTTGCTGATTAAGTGCCCGATCAAACTCGCCAGCAATATATGTAGGAATCCCAACAAAGAACCATACATCATTCCAAGCTTGAAGAGAAGATTTGCCCGCTTCAGTCTGAGGAATTGTTTTAATAAGTTCTCCCGTAGTACTTGCACCCCACATACAAAACAAGAATAATCCAAGAGTAACTAGTAAGGGAATGCCAAAGAGTCCCGGATCGTCATCCCAATTATGCCAGGTTAGAAATCCAAAGATTAAAGATGCAATGCCTGCAATTATGTAAAAAGCGACAAACCACGGAAAGAGAGCTAAAGAGAGATAATAGAGAATTGCATATCCGAACAACGAAAGAAGTACTATGGCCAGAACAATTATCTGAAATATTTTCATTACAGCATTATCTTTTGACATTAAATAAAGGTTGCGCGTTTGCCTTTTAACACTTTTCCTCCATCTTCTTGAACCTCAGCATAAACGGCCAATGTTCAAGATTCTTTGAAAGCCATTCTAGAAACTCCCTTTTTGCCTCTTCAGAGGTAGGATATTCTAACTCATAGCCAAACTCGCTTTGTTTGTCTTGTAGTTCTTTGCATAACTCAAGAATATCTTTCTTGAATATAATTTTAGTCCACCCTTGCAGGCTGTCATGATAGGATATTTTTCATTAGAGGGAGCTTTTTAACTCAGCACAATCCTTCTGGTTTGATCAAGACATTCCCCACATAAGGCGATATTTTCTTGTATTTCTTTCTCATTTTCTGCCGAGACTTTTGTTCCGTACGTATAAAATTCCCTCTTTTCAATCACATTTGACTCATGGCGCGCGGGCTCTTCATAGATTGCTACCGCCTCGATAAATTTGTCATCAATCTCAATTTTTCCTTCTTCTTTCAACGATTGCATTAATGCAATCGTACATTCTTGATTTCTGCTTTCATAGCCAAACTTCTGGCCAATTGCAAGGAAACAGTGATAAATGCAATAAAACCCAGCGCTCATGCTCCAATCAGAATATCCCCCTGCATTGAAGTATGAGATTGCGCGAAGGTTATGCTCTGCTTTCTCAATATGCTTTCGTGCTGCTTCAAAATCAGGCTTTTCTTTAACAAGCCCTCTGTGCTTCTTTCCTTGCTCAAGCTCCTTTTTCGCCTTTCGCAAGCACCATTCAACTTTCTTTTCTACCTGTGTCATTATGTCAAATATCTCCAAATGTTCTCATGCCCAAATAAGACAATTCCATTTTTAATGATTTCTATAGTTACCTTATTTTTACTTTTGATATCATGCTTAAAATCTTCAGGAGACTGAGGTATAAGATGAATCTTCTTGTTTCTTACTTCATTTCTTTCTTTAATAATTTTCGCTGCCTCATCAAGATTCTCCTGTTTTGCAACAACTAAGAGGTCAATATCCCTTGCTTTTTTCTCATCAGTAAGCACAGAGCCGAACAGAATGGCAAATTCTACTTTTCCTTCCAACTTTTTAAACTCATAGAACCATTGCTGATAGTATTGAGCTTCCAACAAGAGTACCATCTCTATTTCTTTATGAGTAATTGGATTTGCAAAATTAAGCTTATATGTAATTGCTTTGCCAATAGGTTGAGCAGTTACTATGCCTCTCTTTTCCAGTCGCTTGAGTATTTTGAATGCTCCTGCATGCGTAATCCCTATCACTTTGCTGATGCTTCGACTATTGTAAATCACCAGTAGGTCTTTAAATAAGAACTTGATGATCATTTGTTCTTTGGTAAGCTCTGTTTTTTGTATTTCCATAGTGTTAATATATATTAACTTATTGTTAATATACGTATTTAAAACTTTGCTTTCTCGCATTTTTATGTTTTTAACGCTTCATTCCGCATTAATGCTTCTCCTCCATCTTCTTGAACCTCAGCATAAACGGCCAATGTTCAAGATTCTTTGAAAGCCATTCTAGAAACTCCCTTTTTGCCTCTTCAGAGGTAGGATATTCTAACTCATAGCCAAACTCGCTTTGTTTGTCCTGAAGTTCCTTGCAAAGCTCCAAAATGTCTTTCTTGAAGATAATCTTAGTCCACCCCTGAGAGCCTTCATGATAGCACATCTTGCCCTCTATCTTAATAGTCTCGTAATTCGGCTTAAGGTAAGAATCAAGCTTTGATTGTGATTTATTCGTTTTCAAAGTGAATCTCTCCTTCTATAACGAGACCACCCCTATATTTTCTGACTTTAGTTATTTTATTCTTAAACTTCCCGCCAGAAAGTAAAATTGACAGAAAAGCCTCTATATCACCTCTTAGATTGTTTTTCAATCTAAGTTGGGACATGTGCTTGAGTTTAAGAGCAACAACGTCTATTTAAATGTTTCTAATTGCTACATCTGAAAATAAGAGTTTAAAGCGAAACTTTTAAATACATTAAAATAGTTCTAAATAAACACCAAAATGCCTAAAACAGAAAAGAAATATCCCAAAACAATAACAACCAGGATTCCCTTAGAAGTCTATGATGCTATCAAGAAGCTTATCCAGGACAAGCAGAAAGATTATCCTAGATACAATGAAGGCGATGCCATGCGGTCAGCAGTAGTTAATCACCTTAAGGTTAAAGGTTATTTGGATAAAGGGAAGAATTACTTATAAATAGATTAAGCTAACCGATATTAGCTTTAACTATTAAACTCAAAAACCAATAAGTTTATAAACCTGTCATTTCTTAGTGAATAATGCCAAAAGCAACTAATGAATGGATAGAGAAAAGATATGAACTGCTCTTAACTGAGTTCAAAGACAAAGAATTTAGTGGAGACGATGCCAAGCGAGTTTTAACCGAACAAGGAAAGAGCGAAGAATCTAGTGTTCCTATCATTCTATCAGAACTTAAGAAAAAAGGCTTAATTGAAGCCAAGTTAGATTCACAGGATTCAAGAAAAAGAATTTATCAGCTCAAACTTCCAAATGAAGTAATCTCAGAAATTTTAACAAGAAGTGATATAGAATCGATTCTCAAAAAAGCAGCAGATCTAATCAGAACCAGGGTAGACTACAAGTTTATTCTTATTTTGCTTTTCTTAAAAAGAATATCTGATAAGTGGACTGATGAATTCAAGAAAGCTATTGAAGAATCAAAGAAAGCAGGATTAACTCAAGAGGAAGCTGAGCAAGAAGCAAAAAAAGCAGCATATCATGAGTTTGATATGCCTGAAGAGTATCTTTGGGATAATCTAAGAAAAGAAGTCAACGAGCTCCCTGAAAAGTTTTCTAAGGCATTAAAAACAATTGCGGAAAAGAACTCAGAGCTGAAAGATGTTTTAGACAATGCTGATTTTATTCAATTTACGTCCAATAGTGAAAATTATGAAATACTTAGACAATTAGTAGAATTATTTAGTGCTCAAAAACTCCATCATGTTTCTCCCGACATTTTAGGAGACGCCTATGAATGGATCTTAAGATTCTTTGCTCCAGACAAAGCTAAAGAAGGAGAAGTTTATACTCCGAGGGAAGTTATCAATCTGCTTGTTAGGATACTAAAACCAAAAGAGAAAGAAAGCGTTTATGATCCAACGGTCGCCTCTGGAGGAATGCTCATTGTTTCTCATAAATATGTTGAAGAAACCTATGGAAAAGAAGCATCAAGGAAGCTTTTCTTATTTGGACAGGAAGCAAATCATAAAACTTTAGCTCTTGGAAGAATGAATATGTATATTCATGATATTAGGGATGTTCAACTTGCCTTTGGAGATACTATTCTTTATCCTAAGTTTAAGGAAGAAGAAAACATAAAAAAATTTGATATAGTAATTGCTAATCCTCCCTGGAATCAAGATGGATATGATGAAAATGTAGCTAAAAGAGGAGAGTTTTGGAAAACTCGTTTTAATTACGGCTTTGTTCCCAAACAATCAGCAGATTGGCTTTGGATTCAGCATATGTTAGCTTCTGCAAAAGATGAAAACGGACGAGTTGGTGTAGTTATTGATAATGGTTGTTTGTTTAGGGGCGGTAAGGAAAGCGTGATAAGAGAATCAGTCCTTAAAGCAGATCTGATTGAGTGCATAATTCTTTTGCCAGAGAAACTATTTTATAACACTGGAGCTCCCGGAGCGATAATTATTCTAAACAAGAACAAGCTAAAAGAAAGAAAAGGAAAAGTATTTTTCATTAATTCCAGCAGAAATTTTGAGAAGCATCCCGATGTAAGAAAGCTTAACACACTCTCAGAAAAGAATCTTAAAAAAATTGTTAATGCTTATGATAACTTCAAGGAAGAAGAGGGCTTCTCAAGAATTGTCGATTTAGCAGAAATTCAGAAGCAAGATTTCAATCTTAATGTCTCTTTATACGTTTTCCCAGAAGATGAGAAAGAAGACATAAACATTGAAAAAGAATGGCAAGATGTCCAAGATCTCAAGAAAGAAGAAGATAAAATAGACCAGAAGATTGAGGTTTTTTTAAAGGAGATAAAATAGAATGGTAACACCACAAGAGATTAAAAAAGTAAGTTACAAAAAATTAAAGGAATACCATATAAGAAAAGGCCTTTATCCAGTTAGAGTAACATTGACTGTTTGGGATGATGGAAAAAGCAAACCCTATATCGATTTATATTCTGGAGTCCCAGGAAAAATTAAAGGAGACTATAAGCATAATCATTTCAAAATTACAAATAGTGTTATTTGGGATAAAATAAGAAAGATTATCGATGAAGAACTTATAAAAAATTTAGTGAGAGGAAAAGTAATTTCTGAGAAAACAATAGAAAAACAGGTTAATGAAGATTTTGAAAGATTAAAGGATGATAATATAAGAATGAGTAAGACAATTCAAAGCTACTCAAGGCTTATTAAAGAGTATAGAAAAATAAAAATTCCTGAATATAAGAAAGATATTGAAGATTTTGAGAAATTAATAAAAAGTTCTAAAAAAGAAAATGAGCTTCAAATATTCCTGGCAAAAAGACCGTGGCTTTTAGGTCTAGAATACGAAAATTCAAAGCCTCAGAAAATAGCTCCTGGAAAGAGATATGATTTTTATGCTGAAAAATATGATGGTTATGCAGATATAATAGAAATAAAAAAAGTTAATGAAGATATTTTTGATAAACAGGGTAAAATAACAAGACAATTTGGTAAAGCAATTCAACAGTTGATTGAATATATTGATGACGCCCTATATTACGGCAATGATAAAGTTCTATCTAGAAATATGGCTTTTAATTTTTTAAAACCGAAAGGGATTTTAATAATAGGCAAGAATACAGATGTTGAGAAACTGAAGAATCTTGGTTATTATTTTCATAACATTGAGATATTAACTTACGACAATGTTCTTGAGAGAGGAAAATCTATTTTAGATCATCTTCAAAATAAAAAGCATAAGAAGAAATGAAACAGCAAAATAAACTTCCAAATGATTGGGAAAAATCAGAAATAATTCAATTATTTTCAGTAGAAACAGGCACAACTCCCCCAACTAAGGATAAAACTTATTGGCTTAATGGAACCATTGATTGGATTACTCCTGCAGATATGAACGATTTAGGAAATAAATTAGATTTGCCTGAAAGTAAGAGAAAGATAACTGAAAAAGCTTTAAAAGAAGTAAATTTAACTTTGATGCCTATCGGTTCAATCGTGATTTCTACTAGAGCACCTGTAGGATATATAGGTTTAGCGAAAAAAGAACTTACATTTAATCAGGGGTGTAAAGGTTTAATTCCACTAGACAAATCTAAAACTAGTGCTCTTTTTTATGCTTATTATTTAGCAAGTTTGAAAGATTATTTGAATAATATTAGTGGAGGAAGTACGTTTAAGGAGTTATCAAAAGATCAATTAGTTCACCTTGAAGTTACTCATCCATCTAATTTTCAAGAGCAAACCGCCATAGCAAAAATACTCTCCACAACCGATGAATCCCCCTTGAAGCTCTAGAGAGAGAGAGACTGGCAACAGAGCGTCTCAGGAGAGGTATTATGGTAAAGTTGCTGGAGAAAAAAGACAATTTAGTAGTAATTGGAGATTACCTTAATATTCTTCCAGGTTATGCCTTCAGTTCAAAAAAATTTAGTCATGAAAAAAAAGGTTTGCCTCTGATAAGAATAAGAGATATAGAATCAAAGGAGACTGATTGCTATTTCGACGGCGAATATCCTGAAGAATATCTTGTCAAAAAAGGAGATATTCTAATAGGGATGGATGGAGAATTTAATACTTGTATCTGGCAAGGAGAAAAAGCATTATTAAATCAAAGAGTTTGTAAGATTTTTCCAAAAAATGATTCACAATTAGATAAAGATTACCTCTATTATATTATACAAAAACCTCTTAAAATTATAGAATTAACTGTTGGTCAGACTACGGTTAAGCATCTTTCAACAAAAGACTTCTTTAAAATTCAAGTTCCGCTTCCTTCATTATTGGAACAAAAACGCATAGCAGAAATATTAAGTACAATAGACAAAAAGCTTGAACTTCAAAAAGCTAGAAAGGAGAAGATTGAACGAGTTAAGAAAGGCTTGATGGATGAACTGCTAACTGGAAAGAAAAGAGTTAATGTTGAAAAGATTTTGGGAGATGAAAAATGAGGGATAAAAATCATAATTTAACTGAGCACTATAATATAATGATTTGGACTGTTTTTTCAGTTGGAGTCGCTTTTTCACTGCTGATATTATATAAAATTTGGACTTTTAAAGCAAGTTTCGGGGCTATGCAGTTCTTTATGGGAATTTTAGGGTTTCTTACCTTATTTTATTGTATTTTAGCGATAGAATCTTTTGGACAAAAGAAAAGCTTGGGATATAAAGTATTAGGTAAAAAAAATAATTTAAAAAATAAGATAAAAGAACTACCTTATTGTAGAATTGATTGGTTAGCAGAATTAATTTTGTTTTTCCTGGTTTTAGCTTATGTTTATATGTTCTGGTTTATTCGGAATAATAATTCACTTGCAGAATTTGGAAATAAGATAATCTTCTTAGAACTGCCAGTTTTTATAGGTGCTGTAATCTTATCGGCGATTATAATCTTTAACTGGATTTTAAGACCAAAAAGTGGTGACGGAAATATAATCGAAAGATTAAGGATATTTATATTTGGAAATTGGTTAAAGAACTATGATGAAATAGCCAAGGGAGATAAGAATGATCGAGCTAGATAAAGTAGATTGGCAAGGAATTGTCATTTCTGCTATTGAAAATCCACAAAGGCAAACAACAAATTTTGAAGAATTGAATAATGCAGCTATAAATAACGATCGATATTTTAGCGAAGACAAAATTATTTTTGAGAATGAAAAATATCGATTATTATTCAGAATTGGATGGGATAAAAGAAAGTTTTTCTTCCTATACGAATCTATTGTAATAGATAAAATCTATAATAAAAGAGTCGCCGGAGTTGATGAGGCTCATGGGTATAGACATATTCATTCTGGAAAATTTGTAATTCCGAATCCTACGACTTTATTAGAAAAATTGGAACATCCTATATTATCTTTGATTATCAAATCTGAAGTAGAAAGTAAAAAAGATGAATGGATTAGGAGACTAGCCAATGAGTTAAAAAGTTCACAAATAAATTGGAGGAGTCATATTAAAAATGCCACATCAAATTGAAAGAAATAGCGTTGAAGATTATCTTGTAGAAAAACTGCAAGAAAAAGGCTGGAAAGTTTTAGATGCAAAAACATTAGTCAGGGAGAGTTATGAAGAACCCCTTTTGCTAAAGAACTTAATTGAATGTATTAAGAAAATAAATTCTCAGAAAGGAGTAGAGCTGTCTGATGTTGATATTAAGCAGGTTTTAAATGAGCTTAAGTTAAGGGCAACAGGAATCGAAGGGCAAAAGCAAATTTTAAGCTTCTTCAAAAGAGGAATTTCAGTAAAGCTTGAAAAGAGCAAGGATTTAGTCAGAGTTCATTTATTTGATTATGAAAACTTAGAAAACAATGAGTTTATTCTAAGCAGACAGGTTGTTTATCAATCTGCAAACGATGAGAAAAGAGCAGATATTATGCTGTATGTTAATGGTATCCCCTTAACTATTATAGAATGTAAGAGTCCTGCAGACTTTTCAGTAAGCTGGAAAGATGCATACAACCAGATAAAAGAATATGAGAAGACGATTCCTGAATTGTTTAAGTATGTTCAGCTAGGGGTCGCAGCAGAGCAAATAGCAAAATACTTCCCAATTGTTACTTGGCAGGAGCCCAAGGTTTATGAATGGAAGGAAGACAAGATTGAGAAAGGGATGGATGTTTCATTATCCTCCATTGTTGATATGCTTGCTCCACCTATGCTATTGGACGTAATTAAGAATTATTTGTTCTTTAGAGAGGAAGGGAAACAAAAAACCAAGGTAATTGCAAGATATATGCAATATAGGGCTGTTGAAAAAGTAGTTGATAGAGTAAGAAAGAATTTAGAAGGAGTTGAAAAGAAAAATAGAGGTTTAATCTGGCATTGGCAAGGCTCAGGGAAGACTTTAACTATGATATTCTCAGCAAATAAGCTTTATCCGATTAAAGAATTAGCCAATCCAACAATATTTTTTATTTTGGACAGAACAGAATTAGAAGAACAGTTTTATAATGAGTTTAATGGTTTAGACCTTGGCGTCAAGGTTGAAAAGATAGACTCGATACACAAATTAAAAGAAGTTTTAATGCATGACGAAGGAAAGGGCAAAAGAGGATTATTCACTGTTCTCGTTCATAAGTTTAGAGAGAATGAACTAAAAGAAGCAGATAAGATACTAAAAGAGCTATCCAAAGATAATCAAACAATTTCAAATAGAAAGAATATAATTGCCTTTATCGATGAAGGTCATAGAACTCAATATGGTTTATTAGCTGCACAAATGAAAGCTATTCTAAAGAATGCGTTTTTCTTTGCATTTACTGGAACTCCAATAGTTAAGAAGGAGAAAAATACTTATGAAGAATTTAGTTATCTTCCAGAAGAACCTTATTTGGATAAATACTTTATCACAGATTCAATTAATGATGGGTTTACTGTTAGAATTGCATATCAGCCAACCTTAGAAAAAAGTGTTGAATTAAAGAAAGAAATGCTTAGAACTTTCTTAGAGATAGAATTTGATGAAATTCCAGCCCAAGATAAAGAAAAAATTCAAGATGAGATTAAAGATAAAATTAACCTCATGAAGGCGTATCTTGAAAATCCAGAAAGAATAAAGAAGATAGCAAAGAACATCTCAGAACACTTTAAAGAAAATCTCGATGGAAAGTTTAAGGCGATGATTGTTGCAGTAGACAGAAAAGCTTGCATTCATTATAAAAGAGAATTAGATAAGTTATTGCCACCAGAGTATTCAGAAGTAGTAATGACTTTTAATCAAGGGGATTCAGTTGAGCTTACCTCTTATTATAAGGAACTCCAAGAAAGATATCCTAAAAAAGACCTAGCTGAGATTATTAAAGAAATTACTACGAAATTTAAAGAAGAAACTAACCCAAAAATACTAATTGTTACTGATATGCTATTAACTGGCTTCGATGCACCAATTCTTCAAACAATGTATTTGGATAAACCCATGAAGGAGCATAAGTTATTACAAGCGATAGCTAGAACAAATCGCCCATATAAGGATGTTAAAGAAGCAGGGCTCATAATTGATTATTTAGGAATACTAAAGGATTTCAAGAAAGCTTTTGATTTATACAGCAAGAAAGATATTGAAGGAGCATTAGTTAATCGTGATGAATTGCTTGAAGATTTTAAGAAAGTAGTAAAAAAATCTCTGGATATTTTAAAAGATGTTAATCTGCATGGAACTAAAATGGAAGATTTCATCAAAGCTTTAGAGGTATTATCTTTGGAAGAAAACGCAGAGAAGTTCATAGAAAATTACAAACAATTAAGAAAGCTATTTGAATTACTAGGTGCAGATCCAAGAAAAGTGGAGTATGCTGAGGATTTCTTCTGGCTGTCAAAAATATATGTTTATTATATGAGACAAAGAACTCAGAGCGATGATTTTGAAGATAAAGATGTAGACAAATACTTTGCAAAAACAATAAAGTTCATCCACAAAACAACTGAAATTGAAGACCTTAAGAAAAATCTTCCAATCATAAATTTTGATGAAGGATACATAAAACATTTAGAAGAAAAGTATAAAACAAAAGAAGAAAAATCCGCAAACATTGTATTCACACTTAATAGATTAATCCTCGTTGAACAACATGATAATCCAATTTATGAGTCCCTCATAGATAAGGTTTCTAGATTAATCGATTTATGGAAAGAGAAAACGAAAGATTTTGAAAAGATATATCGGGAAGGGCTTCAGGCAATAGAAGAAAGAAATAATCTTCTCAAACGACAGAAAGAATTAGGATTTAGTAACTTCGAGTATTCTGCTTTATTATTATTAGAACATAAAATTGGAAAGTCGAAAGAGTTGATTTCAGAAGTAACTGAATTATCAAAATCTCTTGAAAAACATCTATTTGCTAATTGGGAGCTACAAGTTGTAACTAAAAAGAATCTTGAGAAAGAAATAAGGGCTTTTCTTCTAAGAATAAAGGCAAGACTTAACTTAAATCTGCAGGATATAGATGAACTTTCTTATAAAATATTAGAGAGTTTAAAGAAATATGGCAAAAGAAACTAAAATATTTGATTCAGATATAAGGTATAACACAGAATATCGTAAAATAAATTATCCTAGGCTGGAATTTAGAAAAGGCGAGTTAGAGCTAATTTTACCACTTAATTACAAAGAAGAACATAAGCTGTTAGAAAAACATAGAATGTGGATAAGAGATAAGCAGAAACTAATAGAAACAGCATTGATTCATTCATCAAAAAAGAAGTTAGTAAAAAGAGATGTTGGGCAATTACGTAAATTAATATTTAAGTTTATTAATAAGGAAAATCTAGCAATTAAGAAAGTTTATTTTAGAAATATGAGATCTAAATGGGGAAGTTGCAGTGCAAGTAAAAATCTAACGTTCAATACTCTATTGAGATATTTACCAGATTATTTAGTTAGATATGTGGTCGTTCATGAGTTAACTCACTTTAAAGAGAAGAAACATAATGGTGCGTTCTGGAGATTATTATCTAATCGCTTTAAGAGTTATGAAAAATATGAGAAAGATTTGATGATTTACTGGTTTTTAATAGAGAGAAAATTAGATTAAAATATCTAAATAAAACTCATAGGCAGTCTAGGGTTTACAGTTGTATTCTTTGGGATTCTAATACGTGAAGTTAAGATGAGCTTACCATCAATAAGTCGTGAAACAATTATTATTCCAGGCAATTCTCTTTGAAAGGCTAGTATAGTTTGGGGTGGAATCATCCTTATTTCTTCAAATTTAGGCAAAGTTCTGAAAGTATCTATGGCTTCATGACACTTCTTACAAACAAGTTCTGCAAAACGCCAAAATTCATCATATGTGATATGATTTATTTCTAATTCTTTAACTAAAAGATGCTTATGACATCTATTGCAAAATGGTTGCGAAGCGAGATTTGATTTAAAATGTACTTCTATTATGCCTCTATGGCGAAGTAATTTTTTTCTATCGGATTTTCTTTGAGTGTCTTTTTTTACCATATGTTACAAAGAAAATTCAATTGTTTAACCTTTTCGGTTTGAGCGAAAGCTCAAAAAAGAAAAACCCCTCTTCTGCTCGGTTTAATTCTCTAAGCATTCTTTTACTTTTGCCTTACCTGCCTCGCTTGTCTTGGTATTTTGCTTCTCACTTCTCTCACTTATCTTCAAGCCAATAACCCTCTCTTAATCGCTTTCTCAGCCCTCTTTACACCTTTGTGCATAGACTTTCAGTTCTGATAGTTTCTTCCTATTAACTTCTCTTAGACACCTTTTCCCTTTCTCCTTTTCCTTCTTTTCCCCTCTTTTGCGCTTTTCCATTTTTTGTCTCTGTATACCCCAGAGCTAACCATGTAAGCTTTGCCCTTGCAGGTCGGAATGTGGGTTGCCTCATTCCTGAAAGCATACAAGGCGCTCTTCTTCGCGGACTTCGGGTATGACAAAAAATGTTCACAAAGCTGAAAGGAGGTTAGAAAAACATGGAAAACACAACTGAAAGCGAAACTTCGAGGATTGAGAAATCCTCGACAGCGCTCAAGAATCAGAAGATTCTTGACGACGCTAAACAGATCGAAGTTATCCAGGCTGTCAGAAACTACAATCCAGAACTGATACATCACTGCTATGCAGTCGGTGCATGGGTTTGGGCTGAGTTCCAACAGCGATTAAGCCAGGAGGAAGTAGACTTCCTCAAGAGTCTTGGCTTTAGATGGAATCCGGTTCGAAGAGTTTGGCAAAATGCCTGCGGTGTCAAGACAAGACGCTCAGCAGGAGATCCTCGTCAAAAGTATCAAGTTATTACTTTTGTAGAGAATTAAACATATCCCCTCGCAAGAGGGGTTTTTCTTTTTTGAGCTTTCGCTCAAACCGAAAAGGTTAAACAATTGAATTTTCTTTGTAACATATGGTAAAAAAAGACACTCAAAGAAAATCCGATAGAAAAAAATTACTTCG
>Ga0209542_10015326_pt1 | contig 12886 bp, 10 predicted proteins | sample RifCSPhighO2_01_FD_184028 | JGI IMG/M metagenome (GOLD analysis project Ga0209542, IMG submission 184028) | Soil microbial communities from Rifle, Colorado - Rifle CSP2_plank highO2_0.1 (SPAdes) (version 2) | ecosystem: Environmental > Terrestrial > Deep subsurface > Rock core/Sediment ... | reverse complement strand
GACTCGGCGAACACCTCTTGGTACGCCTCCACGAACGACACTGACACGTCCCTGAACCGCTCGTACAGCAAGCCGCACGTGGCGCATTCGTCGCCTTGCAGGGGTCCGCGTGCCATTCGATTCAGTAGGGTTGCCCGCTCCACGCGGGCAAGCTGCGGTATTCGACGGGTCGAAAGCATCCCTTGGCGTGCGCGATCCCCTGGCGCATGCCTTCGGAGATCCCGAGGTCCATGTAGACGACGGTCGCGTCGGCCGTCGCAGCCCACGCCAACCCTGCGATGATCCCTAACAAGCGCTCGGAGGGATCGGAATCATCCAACGCCGTCGTGTACAGCACGTGCGAGGCGAACGGGGCCTCTCCTCTCGTGAGGCAGTTGCGCAACGCGTCGTTGGCATACTCCATGTTTCGTGCCACGTCGCCCGCGTAGGGGCTTTCCACAATCACACGTCGCATCGATCCCCCTTTCAAGCAGCTACCCAACGAGTCCGCCCGCCGTCCTCGACAGGTCGCCCGGGCACGAGGCGCCCTTCCACGTGGACGGGCTCGGCGCCCTTATACCAGCGCAAGCTGCTCGTCGCGCCGACCTTGGCAGGCACGTAGGGCATGAACGCCAGCATGGCCTCGACGCCGAGGGCGGCTTGGCGCTCGGCGACCTCGTGGACGCGAGCGATCGGGGCCTCGGTCATGATCTCGTCGTGAATGAAGTTGACGACCCGGGCACCGTACAACGGGGACGTGGGCACGTTCCAGGCTTCGCGTTGCACGTGCCACAACCAGAGCTTCGCGGCATCGGCGACGATCCCCTGGAAGCCTGTGTTGCACCACGCGGTGAACCGGCACCCGCCGCGGACGCGCCCCGATCGGTGCTGCACGAACGTCGCCTTTCCACCGCCCGCCCGCGTGACCCGTTTCCCTTCACGGAACAACAGGTCCACCTCGGGGTACGAACTCAACCACACCTCGCGGAGCCAACGCGATCGCCCTTCATCGAACGACTGGATCCAAACGGGATACGTCCCGTCCTCTCGTCGCGTCTGATCCCGCGCCCACTCCACCATCGTGGCGGGGGACAAGGCGCCGGGGAACCCGAAGTTGGCGATCTTGCACAGCTGGCGCGCGTCCACGGCCCACGCTTCGCCCGCCTTCACGGCCGCCGCGACCACTTCGTACGACTGGCCGGTCATGTTGGAGGCCGTGACCTTGTGCGGATCGAGCCCGGCACGCAACACCTCGGCGAGCTTGGACCAACCGAACAAGTCGAGGCACACTTGCGCCAGGCCTACGAGTTCGGCGGCCGACACGTCCGTGTTGACGAACGCCCACCCGTCGCGGGGGACATGACACTCACGGACGCCTTTGCGCCGGGGAAGGTTCTGCGTCTGTGCGCCGGTCGCCTCGCCGTCTTTCTCGTCCTTCGACCGGACGCCCGCGCGACCCGACACCACGATGGGTCGGAACCGTGGATTGATCGGGTGGACGGTCCCGCGCTCGAGGACGGGCACGTTGCGCGAGAGTTCGCCCACGTCCTTGGAGATCGCCGCGTACGCCAGGAGATCGGGGTCGTCCGTGAGGAACAGCACTTCCTCTCCGTACTGGACGTTCCCCTTGCCCGTCGTGTACCGATCGGCGTCCATCCGAGGGCCTAAGTCGGCGACCACGCGGCGCTTGAACTCGCCGAGGTTCCGTTTGTAGTCGTCCAGGGCGGGCACGTGCCACGCGGGGAAGGCCCGCCGTGGCGCGCACAGGCCCGCGGCGACGAGGCGTGGCAGCGTGGCGACCACACGTGCAATGAGACGTTCGCCGAGCTTCCGGACGGCCTCGCCGTCCGTGCGCAGTCCCCAACACCCGGCGAGGTGGAGCGACCACGCCGCGCGGACCTGGGGCAGGAAGTCGGGGATCGGTCCTTGCCGTTCGTAGAGCTTGCCCGTCCACACGGCGTCGGCGATCGGATAGCGGACGGCTTCGGCGGGCCAGGACGCGATCGGGATCCCGTCGAGTTCGTGGTACCGCGTGCGCCAGGATCCCGCGGCCTTGTCGGCCGAGAGGTCCGCGCCGAACCACTCGGCCACTAGTTCCGCCATCGAGAACCACGGAGTGGCCTCGAGGAACGGGCACCACTGGAAGGTCCCCGCCGCTATCTTCCGCAGCATTTCCCAGATCGACACATCCCATACGCGATCGGCGTCGTACGCTGCCCATACGAGGGGCATCAACGACGGGTCCGCGGCGCACGCGGCGGCGAGATCGTAGGACACGTTGAGCCCGACGAGGCGCAAGCCCGGGTCCTCGAGGAACGCACGGATCGCCGCCAGTCCCCGTGTCTTGTCGAGTAGTCCCGAGTTCGTACCGTCGTACCAGGACACGCACACGAGGGGCGGGGCCAGGAGCCCGGGCACGATCGCGTGTGTCTCCGTGTCGAACGCTACCCAACGCACAGGTGTCACCTCGGAGAAAAGGCACGACGGCGGCACACCCGGTCGACCATGGGGTGTTGCAGCACGGAGGAGGCAGAGGCGCCGCCGTCGTGTGTGGATCAGGTACCAGGGGGCCGGTACTGGGGCAGGCCCGGGGGCGGCGCGCCAGGGACGATCCCCGGGGGCAGCTGGTAGCCCGGGGGCGCGTACTGCCCGGGCGGGGGAGGCGGCGGAGGCGCGTACTGCCCGGGCGGGGGAGGCGGCGGAGGCGCGTACTGCCCGGGCGGGGGAGGCGGCGGGGCTGCACGGGCGGCTGCGTCGAGATCCGGCGCCTTCGACCCGTGCGACCAATCGCACGCGGTGAAGTCATCGCCCGCCTTGGTCGTGATCATCTTGGCGTCGATGTACAGGACGGCGCCGACCGCGGGTTGCGTCCCGGCGTCCGTGACCTGATACCCGAACGCCTCGATCCCCGCGGGGGCCTTGGCGCCGTCACCGTCGATCAACGCCAGGAGGAAGCCCTTGACGTTGCCCTGGAACGAACGGTGTTCCGACGTCGTGATCCAAGACACTACCTCGCCGATCGTGTGGGGCGCCGTGAACGGCGCGCCCGGGACCTTCGCCGACGAGGGCCGACCGCCCACCGACTTGACGATCTCGGCTTCCACGATCCAGCACATGATCCCCGGTTTCTTGCCCGAGGGCTTCAGGAACACACCGCGAATCTTGACGAGGTGCTGGCCCGCCCGGATGTTCGCGCCCTGCTTGTAGACCTCGGCCTCGTTGACGCCCGCGAGCGGCGCCGGGGGCTGGCCGTACTGGGGCGGTTGCATGTAGCCCGGCGGTGCCGGGGGCATCGGCGCGTAGCCTTGCCCGGGCGGGGGAGGCGGCGGGGCGGCGGGCGCGGGGGCCCACGCGTGGCCGGTCCACACGTGGCCGTTGATCACTTGTCCGACTTGATACATGCGCTAATCTCCTGTGGTTTCGGTGAGTTCTAGGTCCACTATGAACATGAGGCAGCAACACGCGTGCGCTAGGTGGTGCCGTTCCGTTTCCGGATCGGACCGTTCCCCGCGCATGTACGCGATCACGTGTCGGAGCGCGGCGCCGACATAGCGGCTCGCGTCCTTGTTCTTGCGCCAGTTGTCGGCCGTGTACTTCCGGGCGCCGTACGCCAGGACGACGGCGATCTCCTCGAGGGCGCGGGGCGGGAGTAGTTCGGGCCTCGGCTTGCCGTCGTCGTGCTTGACGAACGGGACCGCTTCGGCTTCCGCCTCGGCTTCCGCGACGACGACGGGGGTTTTGTTCGAGAGTTGTACCCAACGTGCCGTAGGGGTCGATCGATTGCTCGCCGCCCGGTACCCGATGCACACCTCGCAAGCGGTGCTCTCGCCGATCGTCCCGCCGCACACGCCGCACGCCGTGCCTACGCCCACGTCCAGCCCTCCCACTCGGCCAGCTGTAGTTTCTGCGTGTACCCGGCGGTGTCTGCGATGTAATCCGATTCGCGCCGTGCTTTCTTCACGGCGTCGGTGAACGCCTTGACGTGCGCGTACACCTCGAAGTCCACGACCTCGGCCTTCTGGCCCTCCCGGTGGAGTCGGCCGAGCAGCTGTTCCCACGTGTCGCCCGCAGCCGGCGGTTCGACCACGAGGGCACTGCGCCAACGCCAGAGGTTGCGCATCACGCCGTGCGTGCGGATCGACGCGGCGCACGTGTGCGGCGGGTCTTCCGGGAGGGACGTTCCCGCGCCGTACGTCGTGAGGCCCGCGGCGGCGAACACGTCCCCGATCGCCTTGTGCTGGTACCAGAGGATCACGGGTTCGCGGGACGCAGAGGCCCACTCGATCGCGTCGGCGACGAGGAAGCCCGATATCCAGACGGGCACGGACGGCGGCGTGGCCTCGCCGAACCATCGCTTGGCACGGTGTCGATCCCACTCGCGCCAAGCGCCGTGGATCGCCCGATGCCCGCCCTTCATGATCTCCCGGGCGACGAGGAGGGGGGAGTCGTATCCGGGCGCGGCGCTCGTCTGAAGTTCCCTGCGGACGTGTCGGTGCCAGTTCCGGCGCGCTTCGAGCCACGCGAGATCCGGTTCTCCGGGCCAGTGCCATTGGTAGAACCACCCGCTGGCCAGCTGGCGCATGATCCGCCCCGCGTCCAGATCGTCGGTGATCGCGTCCCCGTTTGGCTTCGTGTCGGTCGCCCGCACGACCTCGATCGCGTCTGCGACGACGGCGGGGATCTCGATCTCGCGTGCGGTGATCCGCAACGTCCCGTCGAAACCGTCCCCGTCCGCTGACGTGACGACGCCCGGCGCCGTCCGCAGCCGCAGGTTGAAGGCGCGGCGCACGGTGCGTTGTCTCTCGGCGCCTCCCATGAGGCCGAGGGTCGGCGTGCCCGCCCACCTCACGAGGGGTTCGACGGCCCGCCACTCGGACGGCCCGGGTCGGCCGTCCGCGTCGATCGCCGCCGCCCACGCCTCGAGGATCGCCTTGTGGGTCGGCCGAGGCAGGGGCGATCCGCGGCCCAAGGCCCACTCGGCGAGGTGCGCGAAGTCGCGCAACGAGTCTTTGGTGATCGACCCTGTGAGGGCGCAGAACGTGACCTCGGGACGGGACAGGAGGAACCGACCCATGCGGCGGGTGCGCGCGGCGTCCAGCGATCGGAGCTTGTGGGCCTCGTCGCACACGATGCACAGGCGATCGCCGAAACGGGCGCCCCAACGCTCGAGGAAGTCGGACGCGTCGGGTTGCGACAAGGAATCGTACGACCGTACCTGTACCGGGATGGTCCGGAAGTTCGGGATCGTCTCCCGCTCGAACGCCGCCGTCATGGTTTCGACGCCGGCTGCCGTAGTGAACACCAACGCGGCCTCGGCGCCGACGACGACGCCCGCGAGGTGCGCGATCAGCGTCTTGCCGCCACCGACCCGGATCGGAGCGAACAAGCCGCGCGCCTCGGCGACGGCGTGGAGCGCGGCCGACTGGATCGGGCGCAACTTCCACGCCGATCCGGGGCGAGCTAGATGCGCCGTCCAGTCGGTCGGCGGGTGCTGCACGACGGGCAACCGGAGGATCCGGTCGACCTCGTTTTCGGCCTCAGTGGGGCCTCGCTGGACGGCGGCGTTCACCGACTGATCCACGCGACCTGATCGAGGCGCGCCCGCTTCCCGCCCGTCGCCGCGATGTTCGTGCGGCGGTCGAGGGCGACTCGATCACACCACGTCTCGAAGTGCGGCGCCGTCGTGGCGGGGTAGGTGACGACGACGCGGGCGCCTCGTTCGACGGCCCCGTGAAGGTGATCGGCCAGGACGGCGGGATCGACCTTGTCGTGCGCCGTCGCGTATCCGTCGAACGTGCCCGGGTAGGGCGGGTCGCAGAACACCACATCCCCCACGCACGCCTCGCGAACGACGGAGCGCCAGTCCCCGCAGCACAAGACGGCGCCCTTCAGCACCTCGGCGGCGCGGGACAGATCGGCGACGGTGGGCCAGTGCGGGTCCTTCACGTCGCCGAACGGGACGTTGAACCCACCCGCCTTGTTCGTGCGGTACAACCCGTTGAATCCCAAACGGTTCAAGTAGATCGTGCGTGCGGCCGCCTCTTGCGTGTTCATCGCCTCGAAGGCGCGGATCTTCAGGTACGCCTCGCGTTCCGTTCCGTAGGTCACGAAATGGAACAACGCCCGCGCCACACCCTGTGGATCGTCGCGTACCGCCCGATGGCACGCCATGACCTCGGCCAGGGCGTCGTTGAGCACGGCGCGTTCGGGCGCCACGTGGAAGAACACCGCAGCCGATCCGCAGAACGGCTCGACGTATCGCCCGACGATCCCGTCGCCTACGATCAGAGGCGCCAGGATCGGCGCTTCCTTGCGCTTCCCTCCCGCCCACTTCAGATAGGGCCGCGCCTCGCGCACCCGATCGGGCTCGCCGAGGGTCCGCGCCACCTCCCGATCGGCCTCGGCCCGGGCGGCGTCGGCCCTCCCCTGGAGGTCCACCAACATGGAAGGCACGGCGATCCCCAATTTCTCGAGACGCCTTACTTGGGCCTTGACCGCCCGCTCGATCGCCTCGTGCCCCTCGGCGAGGGCTGCTTGTTCGGCCGCTTTGACGAGGCAGTCCTGCACCGTCGCGATCCCCGTGTCGGTGAACTCACCGAGATCGAACAGGCCTCCCTGTTCGCCAGCGCCCGGGGTCGCCTTCGACTTCGCGACGACGACTGCGACGAGGCGCCGGAAGAGATCGACCCGTACCTTCGTGGTGCGCGCGATCCCGGCGAGGTGCGCTTGCAGGGACGCCGACGCGCCGTCCTTCGCCGCTTGCCCGATCGCCTCTGCGTAGTCCACAGGGAGGAGCTTGCGCCGCACGTCGTCACGCAGGCGGGGCGCCAACCACGCCAGCATCAAGCGGCGCTCGACGGCGCCGGGACCTCGACAGCCGAACGACCGGGCGATCTCGTCCACGGTGCGCCCCGCGTCGAGGGCGCGGCGGTAGGCGTCGGCTTCCTCGAGGGGATCCATCGGCCGGGCCTTCAGGTTCGAGCGGTCGGCGAGGTCCCGCGCCGTCGTCCTCGAGATCCCCCGATGCACGACGGCTGCGATCGTCTCGACGCCGCAACGGGTCGCGAGGGCTGCCCGGTGGAAACCCTCGAGAACGACGACGCCCTCGGGGGCTTCCCACACGTGGATCGGCTCGTACAGCGTAGGGCACCACCCGCTACCGCCGTTTTCCCGTCGCTGGCCCTCGTCCCGCATGGCGTCCACGACGATGGGATCGTACAGGCGGTCCCTCGGCTGGATCTCCGGAGAGAGGACGAGGGCCGCGACGGTCACGGGCTCGATCGAGGTGGACGCGTTCACGGCTTCACCGTGCTCCACAACGCCTTGAACACTTCGCCCGTCGCGAACCGTTGCCCGGGGCCGTCCCCTTCGCCGACGATCCGCTTGGCCGTATCCCACGCAGCGGTGACACACGCGATCACGGAAGGATCGATCGCGTGTGTCACCGTGCGCGGCGGGCCGACCGGTAACACCTCGATCCGCGCGTCGTTCAGGCCCGCGAGGGCGCCGAGCTGCGTGACGTCCACGGGCAGTCGCATGGGAGGGGGCGGCGCCGCGGGCGCAGCCGGGAGGGGGACGGGGATGGACGCCGCCGCGGTCGGCGTCGGGAGGGGCACTGCGACGGCCGCCGGGGAGGCGACCGGGGGAGCCTTGGCCGAAGCGATCGCCGCCGTGTACTCGGCCGTCGTCATGGGCGGGACGGTCCCGTCCAGCAACGCGAGCATGAGGGCGGCGTCGGCCTTCAGGGCGGACACGGACGACCCGCCGACCGAATGCCACGTGTACGCGCGCAGCAGGCCGTCGCTCACGACGACGCAGCCCTTCAGGGCGTCGTGAAGCGCCTTCGCCTCGTCGCCCTTGAAGTTGCTGATCTCCCGCCCGACGAACGCGACCGGGAGGCCGAGGTCCGTGGGGATCGTCGGGTTCTTGCGTCCGGTCGCCTTCGTGAACGCCGCGGCGTTTCCGCTCGGCGCCGCGTCGGGCGGGTTGGGTTGCCCGGGCGTCGGCGAGGTCACGAGGGCCGGCGGCGGGGGCAGTGCAGGGACGACAGGCAGAGGGGGCGCACCGTCACCCGGCACGGGCGCGGGCGTGTATCCACTGGCCCGCGCCCCTTCACGGGACGCCATGTAGTCGGCGACGGTCGCGTACCGGAACGCGGGGTAGTGTCCGTAACGGATCGCGTACTGCGTTTGCGCTTCCTCCGAACTCAGATCGAGCACGGGAGGGGGCGCGGGGTTCGACGCCCGAAGGCGTGCCAACAGATCGGGGTTTTCCATGAGGTCGCTTGCTCCTTGGGGTAGTGGTCCGAACAACGTACGTAGACCGAATTGCGCGCAACGTCCGAGGAAGGGGCACCCTCCCCAATCGCCGCACGCCTCGCCGTTGGGCGGGACGTGAACCTCGTGCGCTGCAACGGCGTCGATCGCCATCGTGGCGAGGTCGCGGCCGATCGCCTCGGCGCCGTCGCGGAGATCGGCGACCGACAGGACAGCAGACACGGGCCACGCCTTGGGCTTGCCCGAGGTGAGGTAGTACACGTGCCGGAACTCGATCGGCTTCGACGGCTGCACGAGGCGGTACACGGGATACCGATCGTCCCGATCCCTGTGCCATCCGATGAATTCGGACGTCCCGTCGAAAAACGCGCGGGCGTGCAGACCGTAGACGATCCCCTGCGGATCGGTGCGCAACGCATCCGCTTCCACGGCGTTGGACGCCTTGCTCGTGGTCTTGTGGTCGGTGACGCGATCGTGGTCGGGCTCGAGGAGATCGATCTTGCCGACGACGGGCACGGGCCATGGGGGGACCCACAACCCGAACAGGGCCTCGACGTGCCAGGCGGGCACGGGTGGGGGCGGCAAGAGGTCGATCCCCGCCGTCACGACGGGATCGGGGGCCTCCCCGCGCAAGAGCCATCCCTCGGCCGACGCGTGGTGTGCCTTGCCCTTTTCCTGCGACGGCTTCGATGGAACGGGCACCCGAAGGATCTTCCCGAGGTACCAGCGACGACGGCAACGACGCCAGTCCCGCAACTGCGACGGGGACGCGTGCGTCCACGGGTGCAACGTCTCGTTCATCCTTCCGCCGTGGTGTGGCCGTCCGTGTAACGGCCGTGCTCGTCCATCCCGAGGGCGTACAGGACATCGGCAACCGATAACCAAGCGCCCCGCAAGCCTTCCTCGAGGACGAGTCGTTCGATCTTCCGCAACCTCCCCGCCAAGGCGTCGGCGCGGGCGTTCGCCCGGGCTGCTTCGGCGCGTGCCGTTTCGAGTTGACGTAATACGGCGGGCATTTCTCTACCCATGATCCCGATCCCTCCGACGCCGGGGCGCCTCGTGCCTGCAACGGTCCGAATCGTCGGGGGATCGAAAAGAATTGTCAAGCGCAACTTGACGAAAAACCCGATCTGATCGTAGATTCGGTGCGTGGCAACCGCTTTCGCCGCTTGGCTGGCCTCGTCCTCGTGGACGGCTTCGACCCTCGCCCGGTCCCTGACCCGGCGCGGCGTCCGCACGTCGCGTGCGGCCGTTCACGAGTGGACCCGGGGAGGGGCGCCGAACGCCCGCCGGATCGCGGTGCTCGAACGGATCACCGAAGGCGAAATCACCGCGCGTTCGTTCGAGGCGTCTTGCTGTTGCGTGGCTCTCGACGGCGGGGGGACTGCGTCTTGCTGCAAGGTCCACGAGTGGGAACCCGTGGAGTGCGCGCACCCGTGACCACTTGGTGGATCGAACAAGGGGACGCCTTGATCGTGCTCGCAGGCATCGGCACGGCTTCGATCGGGTGTGTCCTCACCGATCCGCCGTACTGTTCCGGGGGCAGCACCGAAGCCGATCGACGCCAGGGCAAGGTCCAGGGGTTGCGATCGTCCACCGTCGCCAAGGACGGGTTCGACTGGTTCGAGGGCGACGCCATGGGCACGGCGGCGATCGTGTGGCTCCTCCGATCCGTCGCCGTCGAAGTGGCACGCGTGCTCGTTCCGGGGGGATCGTTCCTCATGTTCTGCGACTGGCGCCAAGTGGTCGCCCTGGCGCCCGCCGTCGAGTCGGCGGGGTTGCGCCTTCAGAACCTCGTCGTGTGGGACAAGGGGTCGTTCGGCCTCGGCCGTGGCTTCAAGCCGCGCCACGAACTGATCCTTCACCTCGTCAAGGGCACGGGCGATTACCACGACGCGTGTACGGGCAACGTGATAGCGACCAAACGGGTACGCGAACGTATCCATCCGACCGAGAAGCCCGTCGAGCTGTTGCGTCAACTCCTCCGCGTCGTAGCGGCGCCCGGCGCCGTCGTCCTCGATCCGTTCTGCGGTTCCGGATCGACGGGTGAAGCAGCCTTGTCCGAAGGTCGGTGCTTCCTCGGCGTCGAAAGGTCGCCCGGATACGTGGACGTGGCCCGCCGTCGTCTCGCCGCCGTACAGGGGGTGTTGCTGTGATCCCGATCGTCGTTTGGCCCGACGCCACGCCCATGGGGTGGGACGGCAATCCCCAAGGCCTCGACAAGTGGGGCCGTCCGGTGCCGTGGCACCCGTGCCTGACCCTCGAAGCGACGCTATCGAGCACGTGGCCCACCGACGCCCACTTCGTGCCCTATCACGTGCCCGGCTACGCCACGTTGCCGCGCCTCCGCAAGCAGGCCCTCGGCCCCCTGAAGGCGGCGGGTATCCCCGTCCTGTTCGGTGCCGTCGTCGCCGACCTGGACGACGAGGCCGTCCACAAGGGCACGGTCCCCGAAGCCCTGCCCGAGTGGCGCCGGGCACGGTGCGAGGCGATGGCGACCCTTCCGCCCGAGATGCTGGCGTCCATGGGCTGGTACGAGACACGCGGCGGTTATCGCCTCCTGTGGACGCTGCCGACGTTCCTCGAGGCCGACGCTTTCCAACGGCTGCACGTGCGGTTCCTCGCCTTCCTCGCCGACCACGGCCTGAAGCCCGATCCCCTCACCGACTGGACGCGGTGCTACCGTCTCCCGCGCGTCGTCCGTGACGGCGTGGCGCAGAACCGCCCGATGGACGTGTCCCGGCTGGCCGTTCCCCTGTCGGCTGCCCGCGTGGCCGATCTCTCGGTCCGTGCCCTACCCGCCGATCCCCGCGGCCCTCTGGCGGGCCTCGACACGCCCGGGCCAAGGCCGATCGCCGACCGGATCACGGAGAACCGCAACGTGGCCCTCACGTCGATCGCGGGGCGGCTGCGGGGGACGGGCATGGACGCCGCCGAGATCGGCGCGGCCCTCGGCGCGATCAACGCCTCGAGGTGCGACCCGCCCCTCGACGCCGCCGAGGTGATCAAGATCGCCGAGTCGGTGGGCAGCTACGAGGCTCCCCCGATGGCGGGCACGGCCGATCCGAAGGCGCCCAAGGTGATCGCCGCCGCCCCGCTGATCCCCTCGGACGCCCGCTTCGCCCTCGGATCCGAAGTGGAGTTCGCCGACGAGGCCGCCCGCGTCCTCGAGGAGGGGCGCGCCGTCCCGTTGATCGCCGACCTCGGCGAGGTGTGGCGGTACTACCCGGGCCGTGGTCTGTGGGAGCCCTTGCGCCCCGAGACGATCGCGGGCGTCGTCCACGGCTTCGACGGCGAATGGATCCTGACGGGCACCAACCCGGACGGATCCCCGAAGGTCGCCCGCTTGAAGGTGTCCCGGCGCCTCTGCGACGACGTGGCCAAGGTGCTGGCAGCCCGCCGAGCTTCGATCGGGTTCTTCGACGGCGCGCCCGCCGGCCTCACGTTCGCCAACGGCTTCGTCACGGTGGACGCCCGCGGCGTCACTGTGGTTCCCTTCGACCCTCGGCAACGATCGGCGGCCGGCCTCCCCTTCGAGTACCGCCCGGGCGCCGTCCCCGCGCGCTTCGTGGCCATGCTCCGCGAGTGCTTCCACGGCGCGGCCGACACAGACGCACGGATCGCCTTGCTCCGGGAGTTCGTGGGCTGCGCGCTCTGCGGCCGTGCCACCACCTATCAACGAGGCCTCGTCCTCGTCGGCGAGGGGGCCAACGGCAAGTCCACGTTCCTCGAGATCGTCGGCGCGCTGTTCGCCGACCGCCTCAAGGTGGCGATCCCGCCCCAACGCATGGGCCACGGGCCGTCCCGCGCCGATCTAGCGGGCGCTCGCCTCAACATGGTTTCGGAGCTGCCCGAAGCGGACATCCTCGACAGCACGGCGATCAAGGCGATCGTGGACGGATCGCTGATCACGGGCGAGCGCAAGTACAAGGATCCGTTCGCCTTCAAGCCCGTCGCGGGGCACATGTTCGCCGCCAACGACCTCCCCGCCGTCCGCGACCTCACCCGGGCGTTCTGGCGCCGCTGGTTGGTGGTGGAGTGGCCTCGGGAGTTCGCCGAAGCCGAGCAGGACCGACGCCTCGCCGTCACCGTGATAGCCTCGGAGTTGTCGGACCTCGCTTCGTGGGCCGTGGAAGGCCTCGCCGATCTCGAGCGGCGCGGCGAGTACGTGGTCCCGCCGTCGTCTCGTGCTGCCCTCGAGGCGTGGCGGGAGGGGTCCGATCCCGTGGCCCGCTTCGTCGCCGAAGTGTACATCGCCGACCCGAACGCGGGGATCGGGGCGGCCGAATTGTACCAAGCGTTCGGTCGGTGGGCCGCTTTGAACGGGCACAAGGACGTGACTTCGGCGAAATTCGGAAAACGGGTATCGAAATTGGGGATCGTCAAAACCAGAAACAACGCTGGTTTTTCGTACGGTTTGAAAACGAGGCCGTTTTCGGGCAACGGCCAGATCGTAAACGGATCTACGATCTACCCGTGCCCTCCCTCCGAACCATACACGGGTGCGCCTAATGATCACGCATAGTTACGGATGTTCGTGTAGGGTGTGTATGGTTTCACAGGAGTTTACAACGCGTGTGCGCGCGTTAACACGCGCGTACGCGTGCGGATCGCGCGTGTTAACGTGTGTG
>Ga0209542_10015325_pt1 | contig 12887 bp, 10 predicted proteins | sample RifCSPhighO2_01_FD_184028 | JGI IMG/M metagenome (GOLD analysis project Ga0209542, IMG submission 184028) | Soil microbial communities from Rifle, Colorado - Rifle CSP2_plank highO2_0.1 (SPAdes) (version 2) | ecosystem: Environmental > Terrestrial > Deep subsurface > Rock core/Sediment ... | reverse complement strand
CTCGGGCGGCGCGGGAAGGAGGGGTGGGGGGAGGAATGCCCGCGCCGCCCTCGCTTTTCCGGTGAAGCCACCGACACAATTTTTTATGAATCCTACTCATACACTTGATGAATATTTAGACCTTGTAGATGAAAACGATAATGTTGTTGGCAAGAAAAAGAGGTCAGAAGTTTGTGCAGAAAGTCTTTCAAATTTTCGGGTAGTAAACGCTTTTGTTGTAAATTCAAAAGGAGAAATTTGGATACCCCGCCGCGCTCCGAACAAACGTATATTTCCTCTGTGTTTGGATATGAGTATGGGCGGTCATGTTGAAAGCGGAGAAACATACGAAGACACGCTGAAACGCGAGACACAAGAGGAGTTAAATATTGATACCGATAAAGCACAGGTTCGTTTACTTGGCCATTTAACTCCACAGAAAGATAGCGTTTCAGCGAATATGAATGTATACGAGATAAAAATGGACGAGGCACCGGATTACAACAAAAGCGATTTTGTAGAATATTTTTGGCTAACACCAAAAGCACTTTTTGAGAAAATTGCCAACGGCGATAAAACGAAAGGTGATTTGCCGAAATTGGTAAAAATATTCTACGGCGAATAATTTTTTCATTTATGGCTAAAATTGATTTAGGAAAAAGCTGGGACAAAGTTGCCAAACAATGGTTCGAAGAATGGGAACCAACTTTTAAGCGTGGGTTGGTTTGGGGACCATACGGACCTTTTGAAAAAGATGTAAAACTAATTCCGCCGCTAAAAGGAAAGAAAGTTTTAGTTTTAGGTTGTGGCTCCGGCCCCGATGTTTGGTGGCTTGCTGAAAATGGCGCGGCGGAGGTCGTTGGTGTTGACCTTTCCAAAGAACAATTAGCTCTCGCAAAAGAGAGAATGAAAAAAGCAAATTTAGCGGCGGAATTTATCCAAAAAGATTTTGATAAAATTACTGCTGATGATTTTCCAAAAGAAAATTTTGACATAATAATTTCAAATTACGCACTTCAATACGCTAAGGATTTGCCGCGACTTTTCAAATCTGTTTTTCATTTCTTGAAACCGAAAGGAAAATTTATTTTTAGTTGCGACCACCCCGTTCTCACCGCTACTTACAAGTCGCGGCAAAAAGATGAACGCGAAAAAGATTTTAAGGATTTTGACTATTTGAATAACAGAACAATCTATTGGAATTTTCGCGTTGGGGAAAAGGATGTCGCGGCTTACAATTATCATCGTCCCGTCAGTTATATTTTTAATGGTTTGGTTGATGCTGAATTTCATGTTGAGAAAATTTTAGAGCCGCGACCCGATACTCGTTCTACCGATTACTACAACGAATCATTTAATCTTGCGAAGCGACTTCCTTACACTATTATTTTTGTCGCGAATAAGATTTAATGATGTCGGTGGCTTCACCGGAAAAGCGAGGGCGGCGCGGGCATTCCTCCCCCCACCCCTCCTTCCCGCGCCGCCCGAGTGGATTTCGGAAAGGTCAGCAAAATTGCGTCAGCAATTTTGCATGAAATGGTTTCGAGCCGTGTTGTAAATATACTCACTTCTTCGCTCTTCGAGCTTCGAAGTACTACGCCAATGTTTTTACTTTCAATATTCTCAAAAATGAAAAGCGCCCTAAGAGAGAGGGTTGCCCTGCACGAACCGGGTCTTTATCTCTTTGCTGTTTTTCCTATAGCAATTTCTTTCCTTCTAACCTTTACCGGCGCTAGGGTTTTAAATCACTTCTGGCCAGATTTTTACATACCTTGGCCGATTGATGCTCACGTCCATCATTATGCCTACGGATTCTTTATACTAGCCGCTTCGGGATATTTGGCTTTAGTTTTTACCGGTCCGAGATCTAAATTCTGGATCTGCATGCTTCATGGCTTTGGACTCGGCCTAGCCTTTGATGAATACGGACTTTGGCTTCGTTTGGAAGATAACCAGCCGGAGAGATGGGGTTACGATGGCTTTATAATTGTAGTTGGAGCGGTCTTGCTAATAATAAGTGCTAAGTCGGGGGTAATATTTGTTAAAAATCACCTTCATTTTAGAAAAAGTGTCCAACCGCCCACCCCTTGACCCCGCCCTTGAGAATCCTTTATTATGCTCTTCATGTATTACTTATATATTTTAAGGTTAGATAATAATCAGGTTTACATTGGTTTTGCCAATGATTTAAGAAAAAGGCTAGAAGAGCATAATAAGGGTAAAGTTTTTACAACGAGTAAATATTTACCGGTCAGGTTGGTATATTATGAGTGCTACTTGTCCAAAAAAGATGCTATCCGGCGAGAGAAAATGATTAAAAAGTTTGGTAGCACATATTCCCACTTAAAACGACGTATTTCCAGTAGCCTAGAGGATTCTCAAGGGCGGGGTTGATTTTTTGGACGGAATTTGCTATAATTAGAGCATAACCTAGTAATGTAGGTTATACCTTAAGGAATGGCTTTATAAGCCGTTTTTTGTTGGTCCTGACACTATAACCAATGCCTAATTTGAGCTGAGGCGTACAAACAAGCTAGTGCAAGCCAGAGTCATATCTGGCAAGCCTCGGAAGGTTAATATCAGCTAAAATTGGCTAAAAAATGAGTAAGCATTTATGGAAAGTTTATACTTTAAGCATTGTTCTTTTATTCCAACTAATATTTATAAATTATGCTGAGGCCGGTTTCTATGACTGGCTTGTAAGCAAAGATAGGTCAGATGAAATTCTTGTTCAGTCATCTAACGATCACCGAACATCATTTGATCACTTCTATGGGTGGACAAAATCTATAGAAGAATCACCTAGCGAAGACGCTCAGGTTGAATCCTACAGAGTCGTCCACGAAACATATAGGCAGGTTACTGCTTATAACGTAGGAGATCCCTACCAGACCGACTCTACGCCTTGTATCGGAGCTTATTCTAAAGTAAATTTGTGCGAGGAGATTAAGAAAGGAGTTGCAGTATGTGCTGCTAACTTCGTACCGCTCAACACAACTCTTCGTATATTTACAGACGATGATCAAAGTTTTGAATGTATTGTCTGGGACAGAATGAACAGCCGATATACAAAAAGAGTTGATATTGCTATGAGTCTTTCAGAAAAGACACAGGCAAAACAATTCGGATTAAAACAGTGGAAGGTCCAGATTCTTGAAGATGAATTATCCCTGTAAAGTAAAAGCACAAAACCGGCATTATGCCGGTTTTGTGCTTTTACTGCTGCATAATACTTGAATTAGTCCGAACCGCTTTCATCCGGTGCTTGTTCCTTGTTTTTGCCAAAGTTTCTATTTAATAACCCTTCGGGAGAAAAAGGTTGTTCTCCGGCTTCGTTAGTTTTATTTTCCGAATTACTTGCAATTCCTAAATCCTCTCTTAGCTTCTGAAGTTTATCCGCATCTTCCTTCTTATGCTGTTCTCTTCTCTGTTGAGCCATTTCTTGAAATTTTGGACGATTTAAAATTCCTCCTTCGTAAAACAAAGTTTCCGATGGTTTTTCCACATCTTTACCAAAATTTCTATTCAAGAGACCTTCCTCGCTAAATGCTTGTTCTTTTTTCTTTTTCCTCTTTCTTCTCGGGAAGCTCTTGAGGAGGATTGTTATCTGAGTTTTCGAAGCTCATAAAATTATCAATCGATTAATTAAGTTCATTATATCAATATTTTATAAATTAAGGCAAGAAGACTAATGATTAAAAGATTTTCTTACCCTAGAATTGAATACAAACTAAAACTCTTTGACTTTTCCTTACTGGTGCGCCCACCAGGACTCGAACCTGGGACAGTCTCGTTAAGAGCGAGCTGCTCTACCAACTGAGCTATGGGCGCGTATTTTTTATTAAGTTTACTGGAATTGATCTAGTTGTTTTTAGGAATTGCCACCTTCTTTCAGCTAAGCTCACTTCTACGCTCTCCTTTAAAACAGCATTTACCCAGCCAAATATTCTGTGTTTCATGTTTATGCTTTTTGGGATCTCTATCTTAATAGTTCCGTAATATAAGTTATTCTTCTTATATCCTTTACTTAGGGGTTTTACAAAGCTTTTACCAAATCTTTCTAGCGGTATTCCTGTTAATTCTGACCAAAACTTTTTTATTTGCTTTTCATTTTGCTGAGGATAAATATTTAAACGAGCCTTTAGATTTTTGGGTGGCATACTAAACATTTTTTCTATCCATTTGACCATAAAACAAATTAAGCGAGGATCTGAGTTCGTAACCTGACAAAGGCCATTTTTACTTCCTTCAGCCCAATAAAGTGCTGCCCCCATAAGTCTATACGCGTCAATAGATAGCGGGGATTTAATTTCTTCCTCAGCATTCTTAATAATTTCTGTTACTTCTCTAGCCCTTCTCTCTTTCTGGCTCTGAGCTCCTAAATTAAGGAACTGGATATGCTTTGTATATAACCTTGCTTTATGTTCTGGTTTTAGCTCAATATGCTTCAGCCAAAGACTAAGGGAGCTTTTTGCTACATTTATTTGCTTACGAATTTCACTATAGCTAAGCCCTCGCTTCCTCAATTTTATGGCTTTCTTTTGTAATTCAGTAAGTGGCTTCATGTACTACCGATCATATCACACAGGACACTCGAACTAAAGTTATAGTTGTTGATAGTTTAAATCAAAGAACTGTTTTGGTGCCCTCGCTAGGACTTGAACCTAGAATTTCGCGTCCGAAGCGCGACGTGATATCCATTTCACTACGAGGGCAACTCAAAATATTATACAGTAAAAGTAAATATTTTTCAAATAGTGCTCTTGTATCTTTTCTTAAGATCAGCAACAGTCTTGGATAACACTTTTAACACATAATCAATTTCCTTTTTCGTCGTCTGTCTGCCCAGACTAAATCTCAGAGCTCCGCCAAGATGCTTTTTATCTACTCCGATGGCCTTAAGCACGTGTGATGGTTCCACCGAACGGGCCGTACAGGCCGAGCCGCTTGAAGCTCTGATTCTGTATTTATCAAGTTCCAAAAGCAAGTGTTCGTCAGAAATACCCTGAATTGAGATATTTATATTATTAGGCAAACGATCTTTTCCAAAAGGACCATTAATCATGCCTAATCCACGTCTGATCAATTCTTCCATAAAATAATCTCTTAATTTAGAATCTCTTTCGCTGTCTCTCTTTCTATCTATAAGAGAAATCGCCTTGGCCAAACCAGCTATAGCTGGTAAATTTTCCGTACCTGCCCGCAAATTATATTCCTGGTCTCCTCCATATACCAAAGGTTCCAGGCGAACTCCCCTCTTTTTATAAAGAACAGCGCTTCCTCTGGGGCCATAAATTTTAGACCCATTAAAAGTCATCAAATTAACGCCGAGATTATTCACATTCATATCCAGATATACTGAAGCCTGGCAAGCATCTACATGAAATAAGATCTGCCTTATTGGATCTTTAAATTTTTTATTAAATTCTTTTAATATTTTTCCTATTTTAGCAATTGGCTGAATTGAGCCAATCTCATTATTGGCATACATTACCGAGACTAGCCTAACCCGTGAGTTAAGCTTCTTTTTAAGCTCCTCAATATCAATTAGGCCGCTTTTATCTACTCTGAGATGGGTTATCTTCCAGCCTTCTTTCTTAAGGGCTCTAACCGGCTCTAAAACAGATTTGTGCTCTATTACTGTAGTTATTATCTCTCCCCCGTCCGGAAAAGCTCTAGCCTTACCTAAGATAGCCATATTGTTGGATTCTGATCCAGATGATGTAAAAACTACTTCGCCGGATTGTGCACCCAAAAATCTGGCAACCAATAGCCTGGATTCATTAATCTTCTTTCTTGCCTCTCGGCCAGCATCATTGAAAGACGACGGATTACCATAGATCTTGGATGCTATTTGCATCTCTCTCTCAACCGCAGGATCAACTGGCGTCGCGGCGGCATTATCCAGGTAGTAGAGGTTTGAGTGGCTTCGCTTGATAACTTTTCTTTGAAAAGTTATATCTCGAACTTTCACTACCTGGTTATCCGTATAAATAACCTGTTTTTTGACTGCTATTGACCCCACTCTTGAAAGACCGATTTTATTTTTATTATGCATTATGCTCAATGTGGTCTAGTCTGCCAACTATCCGTCCAATCTGTGCTTTTCAAGGGCGGGGTTGACATTTAAGTTAAAATATGATACTATATAAACACAGTGTTACTCCCGATTTCGTAGGCCTGCTTTTACAAACATATCCGCCTTTCGGCGGACACGTGAACCTTATTCCTTATCATACAAGGAATTACCGTAATAGCAACCCCCGCCCTTGAAGAGAGAATATCTTCAATATTGCCGAAGGCAATCTCTCTTCAAGGGCGGGGTTATAAAACCTAGCGGATTGGGGGTTTCGCCCGCCCGCCTGAACGATCGTTCGGGCAGGCGAAATTCCCAAAAAAATATAAAAGCGGTCGCCTTAGGCAACCGCTTTTATATTTTTTGGTTAAGCCCGCTTCTTGATAGAACTATGAAGCGCAGGTATCTTCAAGAAAGCTGAATACTTTTTCATTAGTAAGGTCGCTGGCAATAGCTTCTCTTAAGCTCTCTGTATTAATATTCTGCGGATCTACCTCGCCTTTCAAGACCATGGCCTGGGTCATTTTGTTAACATTCTCATCTATCTCCTCCTGGGTTGGTTTTATGTCTCTATCTTTAGCTACTTTTTTAAGTATGAGAGCAAAAGATACTTGCTTTTTAGCCTCCTCCAACCAGTCTTTTCTAAGATCGTCCTCGGTCTTATTCAAGTGAGCTAAGTACATGGATAACTCCATGCCTTTAGCGTGAAGTTCATTATCAAATCCTGTCACCATTTCATTAAGCCTCTCCTGAACCATCTCGTCCGGCAATTCTATTTTTGATTTACTGCTAATGTTTGAGAGTATCTCCAGCCTTAGCCTCTGGCGCTCCTTTATTTTTTTTTCTTCAAGTATCCCCTCTTTTACACTACTCTCCAAATCTCCTAAATTACTGAAGCGTCCAAGAGTCTTGGCAAATTCATCAGTCAGGGCTGGTTTCTGGACTTTTTTAATATCCACTATTTTAACTTTAAAATCCAGATCTTTGCCGGCAACGCTTTTATGAAAATAGTCTTTGGGAGCTTTTAGGGAAAATTTCTTTTCCTCTCCTTTGCCCATGTTAGCAAGTCGCTCTTCAAATCCTGGAATGAATTTATTGTCACCCACAACAAGAGGATGATTTTTACTTATGCCGCCTTCCACCGGCAAACCTCCGGATGTAACCTCAAAATCTATCTCAACCCTATCTCCTTTTTCTACCGGCTCATTCTTGGGTATAAATTTTGACCGCGAAGCCCTTATTGTTTCAAAAGCACTATTAATCTCCTCCCGAGTAATGGTAACTTCTTTTCTTTTAACATTAAGGCTCCTGAGGTCGGCTAATTTTACCGGGGGGAAAACGGTTATTTTTACCTGATAGATAAGTTTTGAAGCTGAATTCTCTTTGACAACTAGATCGGCCACCTTTAGAACTTCCAACTGTTCTTTTTCAATTGTTCTGGATAGACTGTCGCGCATGGCTAAATCTAAAGCCTCTTCAAGAATATAGCTTTCTCCCACCTCTTTACGAATTAAATCCTTGGGAGCCCGGCCTTTGCGAAAACCGTCTAATTTTACCTCCTGAGATATTCTGACCTCAACCCGCTTAAGGTACTCGGATAGTTCATTCTTGCCTAATTCAACAGTTAATTCATACTTATTCTGTTCTATTTTTTTAAGAGATGACTCCACCTAGCATGTATCATGTATCATGTATCATGTATCAAAAATATAATTCTTTCTGTTACATGTTATATGTTACATGGATTAGGATTTGTTCTACTCTTCCTTACCTTCAGCTTTTTTCACTTCTTTACTTTCTTCCTGCTTATCTACTGCAACTTCTCCTTCTGTTGGCTCTACTTCTTTAAAGGCTAGATTCTCTTTAGATGATCTCACATCTATTTTCCAGTTGGTCAGCTTGGCTGCTAATCTGACATTTTGACCTTTCTTGCCTATGGCCAGAGAGAACTGATCATCTGATACCTCAACCATGGCATGCTTTCTTTTTTCGTCAAGTATTTTTACGTCTATAATTTTAGCGGGAGACAAGGAGTTTGCTATAAATTCTTTATCTTTGTCGCTCCATAAAATAATATCTATTTTCTCTCCCGAAAGTTCATTTATTACAGTTTGAACGCGAACTCCCTTCTGGCCAACTAAAGAACCGATAGGATCCACTCCCTCTTCTTTAGAACTTACTGCGATCTTAGTTCTGGAACCGGCTTCACGAGCAATAGTCTTAACCTGAACTGTTCCGCTGTCTATCTCGGGAACTTCCATTTTAAAAAGCTCCAGTACTAATCTTGGGTGTGAGCGAGACAGAAGAACTACCGGCCCGCGCGAGGTTTCGTCTACTTTAAGAATAATGAGTCGGAATCTTTGGCCTATTCTATAGTTGTCGCCATAAACCTGTTCAGCCGGGGTCAAAAGTCCATTGGTCTTTCCGAGATCTATAAACACAAGAGGTCCCTCTTTTCTTTGAACAACGCCGCTGACGATCTCTCCTTCACGCTTTTTAAATTCAGAGAATATAGCTTCCCTCTCAGCCTCGCGAAGTCTTTGGATAACTACTTGTTTAGCTGTTTGAGCGGCGATGCGCCCGAAATCACTGTGGCTTTCAAGAGGGATAATAAGCTCATCGCCTACTTTGATTTTCTTTTTTTTCTTTTTTGCGTCTTCAAGAAGAATATGTTTCTCCGGATTAAATTTAATTTTAAGCTCCTCCTCGCTGGTTGCCTCTGTCGGTTCTTCTTCTCTAAATCTTCTTCTGGGTCTATCCGTGTCCTGAACATCTTGCCTGTCTTCGGTAACTTTCAAGGGCAATGGTCCGGTAATATTCTCTTCCTCATCTACCCCCTCAACAACATAAAAGACCTGGGTCATGTCCAGCTTGCCAGTATCAAAATCAAGTTTTGCCTTTATAATCTGCCCCTTTTTACCGTAATCTCTCTTGTAGGCTGCGGCTATAGCCGCCTCTATCGTTTCCAAAACGCTTTGCTCTGAGATGCCTTTTTCTTCTGCTATCTGTTTGATAGCAGATGCGAATTGTTTAGTGTCTAACATGTAAATGAAAAATGTAAAATTATTAAAGCTAATTCTATCAACAAGATTAGCTCAAATTTTAAACTTTAATTTTTGAATTTTAAATTATTTTAAATAAGAGGCCCGCTCCCGCGGACCTTATTCAGTAGAACTTACTAGAACATGTTAACAAATAGCCGAGCAGAAGTCAAGGGCATGTAGTATACTAAGAATAGATTGTTTTAAGACTTCGGATTAGATATCCACAAAAAATAACTTTACCCCGCCCCTGAAAAGAGTTAGAAGAAAGTAGTTAATATTTAAACAGTCGTTTTGTAGATCCGTCCTTTCAGGGGCGGGGGTTACAAAAAATCTAGGTCAGTTAATACAAGTATATGCCTTTACAACCCCCGGCTCAGAGAAGAGAAGAAGAGCTGGAAAAAAAACTCAAAGAAATTAAGACCCAAGGAGGAGAAGAAGAATATTCAGCCTTAGCCGAAAAACTCGGACTCCCCTTTTCAACCCTCAAGGGTGTGCCTTTGGATACTGAAGCTTTAAATCTTCTCCGTGAAGAAGAAGCTAGGAAGTCCAATCTGGCTATTCTTTATAAAATCGAATCAAAACTCGTTGTTGCCGTTACTAACCCGGAGAATCAGCAGACAAAAAAAATGATTGAATCTCTTAAAAGTAATGGCTTTGTCATTGATATTGTTTTGACCACCCCCCAGACTCTTAGCTCTGTCTGGGAAAGGTACAAAATCATCAAACAGAAAGTCTTTCGGGTCGGAGCAATAGAAATAAATGAGGAAGAGCTGACACAACTTCAGGAGCAGATAAAAGACATCGGCGACCTTAAGAGTAAGCTACAAACCATATCCGTCACGAAGCTGCTTGAGATACTAGTTGCCGGCGCCCTAAAGACTAAAGCCTCCGACATTCATTTTGAACCCGGATCTACCGATACCAGAATTCGCTATCGCCTGGACGGAATACTTCATGACATAACCAATCTTGATTTGGAATATTTTGGAAAGATACTCAACCGGGTAAAAATACTTTCCAAAATGAAACTGAATATACATGATTCTCCACAAGACGGAAGATTTACCATTAAGCAAAGGAGTGTTGATATAGAGGTTAGGGTTTCTATAATCCCCAGCGAGTTTGGCGAAACGATTGTTATGCGGTTGTTAGATCCGCGAACTATAAAAGCTAAACTTGGAGATCTGGGAATGAGAAAAGACCTTCTAGAAATTATCTATATTCAGCTGAAGAAAAAAACTGGTGCAATCATGGTAAGCGGTCCAACCGGTGCCGGTAAAACAACGACCCTATATGCTTTTGTTAATTATCTGAATGAACCCGGTACAAAAATAATTACTATAGAAGATCCAATTGAATACCACCTAAAGAATATCTCTCAAACCCAAGTTGAGCCAAAAAAAGGCTATACTTTTTCAAACGGTCTCAGGGCTATTGTGAGACAAGATCCTGACATTATTCTAGTTGGAGAAATTAGAGATTTTGAAACGGCCGAAATTTCTCTGCACGCCTCTCTTACCGGCCATCTTTTACTATCAACGATACACGCAAATAATTCATCGGGAGTAGTCCCCCGACTGATAGATCTCGGGATCAAGCCTCAGATCATAGCCCCGGCCATTAACATGACTTTGGCTCAACGCCTTGTCAGAAAACTATGTCCCGAATGTAAGAAAGAAACAAAAGTAACTTCTGAAGAACTGGAAAAGATAAAGAGTATATTAGCTTCTGTTAAAGACCGCCTTAATCTGCCCGATCTTAAATCTTCTCTACCTATATACAAGGCTGATAAATGTGCAGGATGTAACTTCTCCGGCTACCGAGAAAGGATTGGTGTTTTTGAACTATTTATTATTTCAAAGGATATTGAGAGGCTTATTCTAACTTCGCCTTCAATGACAGCGATTGAAGACATGGCTATCGCTGAAGGCATGGTAACGATGATCCAAGACGCTTACTTAAAGCTCCTAGACGGAGTTACATCGCTTGAAGAGATAGATAGAGCGCTTTGATCCCGCACTTATCGAGAGACTAGCTATGTTACTGCTATTGCAATCTCCCGATAAGTGCGGGATTGACCCCTATAACCTGTAGGCAAGGTCCGTTCGCCAAAGGCGGGCGGGGCAGGATAGTTCTGAGGAGTAGTCCAGTCGAAACCAAACTATCCGGCTAAGATGGTATCCCAGTTGGGCCTGTAATGAATCACCGACCCAATTGCCTACAGATTATAAGGGTCAAAAGCCAAGGGTTCAATTTAATAGTCCTAATATTTTAATCTAAATTAGTATGAATGTCAACCCCGCCCTTGAAGAGCGGTATTACGAGCTAATATACTTTCCGACGCATATTATTTGATTTTATACTATATTAATTTCTAACTTATTTTTAAGCTACGCCACTCTTCAAGGGCGGGGTCAACCCAAACATGAGTATTGAAAAACAAAACAACAATAAAACTAAAGAGCCCGGCTTGGCTCCCCAGGTTGCCCTAGAAGACCAGGTTTTAGATCAGACGTTGCGGCCGAAGGTTTTTGACGAATATATAGGCCAATCTAAGGTAAAAGAGAACCTTAAGATCATGATCGGCGCCGCCAGAAAGAGAAAGGAAACGATTGAGCACCTTCTTCTTCATGGCCCTTCTGGCTTAGGCAAGACTACTCTCGCCTATTTAGTAGCCAAGGAGCTTGGAACAAGCATAAGAGTAACTTCCGGCACAGCTCTGGAAAAAGCCGGCGATGTGGGTTCAATCTTAACTGGACTCAATGACGGCGATGTTCTTTTTATAGATGAAGTTCATAGGCTTAACCGTGCAGTTGAAGAAGTTATTTATCCGGCCATGGAGAACTTCAAGCTTGATATCGTAATCGGTAAAGGCAACTCTGCAAAAACACTTCAGATTGATCTTCCCAGATTCACCTTGATTGCCGCCACTACTAAAATATCTATGCTCTCAAGCCCTTTTAGATCCAGGTTCGGCGTTAATTTCAGGCTGGATTTTTACGAACAAGCCGATATTGAAAAAATTATAGCCAGATCTGCTAAGCTTTTAAATATAAAGATTGATCCAAACGGAATAAAAACAGTAGCTAGAGCGTCCAGATTTACTCCCAGAATAGCCAATCGTCTTTTAAAAAGAGTGCGGGACTATGCCCAGATGAATAACTATCAAACCGTAAACTCCGAGGTAGTTGAGTCTTCTCTTAAAATGCTTGATATTGACGATAAGGGTCTGGAAGAGACTGACAGAAAAATACTAAGAACCATAGCTGAAACTTTTGACGGCGGACCGGTCGGCTTAAAATCAGTAGCCGCCTCCATCTCTGAAGAAGAGAACACTATTGAGGATGTTTATGAGCCCTACCTCATACAGGTGGGTTTTTTAACTAGAACGCCGAAAGGCAGAGTTATAACAAGGGCAGGGAAGAAACATCTCGGCTTGGATAAGTCTATGCTAGATTTTTAAATCCGAAGCACGAAATCCTAAATCCGAAACACCTGCCTGCCGGCAGGCAGGAAGCCAGAAAATCTCAAACTCTAAATCTTAAACCGTTTGGAATTTAGAAATTCTAATTTAGATCAAGAGCTTAAAAACGCCATAGAGCAAGCCCGGGTCATGAACATGCCCAATGAGAATATTAAAAGAGCTATAAATAAAGTTTCAGATAAATCATCTCAACTAGAGGAGCTCCTGATTGAAGTATCTCTTGGATGTTTAATCAGACTATTTCAAACGTTGGTACAGACATCCAAAAACAAGTACAGAATCTGTTTGAAGCCCTTGATGATCA
>Ga0209542_10015324_pt1 | contig 12887 bp, 15 predicted proteins | sample RifCSPhighO2_01_FD_184028 | JGI IMG/M metagenome (GOLD analysis project Ga0209542, IMG submission 184028) | Soil microbial communities from Rifle, Colorado - Rifle CSP2_plank highO2_0.1 (SPAdes) (version 2) | ecosystem: Environmental > Terrestrial > Deep subsurface > Rock core/Sediment ... | reverse complement strand
TGTCAGTACATTCTGTATTGCAATAATTGGGCTGACCGTTATTTAATCCATCATCACATGATTCTCCCTCATCCAAATATTCGTCACCACAAACTGGAGACTCCATACTGGCAGTTACACTACCGGCTAACACTGAAAAAAATAACATAAAAACCATCACTAAGACTTTCGATTTTACAGATAGTTTACCAATCATTATCCCACCCCTCTACATGTAGAGATATAGTGTAAAAATGAAAGGACTATTTAAGCTTTACTATTGAGGTAGAGACAGGCGTTATAGGAGTTATTAATTATAGTCAATTCTCACAGAAAATAAGTGAGAAAGCATCTGGTTTCAATCAGAGGATGAATCGTTGTTTCTCTGCTTATTTTTTGTCCCAAAAATCGCCAAAGTAAGTGGGGGGTGTAAAGCCGTATGCTTTAGCCCACAGATAGCTCCGAGCAGGCGAGTTTTCATTACCTCATTTTCAAGCCATTTAATTCCTAAAATATTCATTCCACTTCTTTAATCATTCTTTCAATTACATCAAACCCTTTCTGCCAAAATTCTTCAGAACAAATATCTACTCCTATGGCTTTAGTAATTTCAATCGGTGATTGGCTGCTTCCTTTTGCTAACATTTCAATTATTTTCTCCGCAAATGATGGTCCTTTTTCTTGATACATCTCCCATAATGATAACACCAATAAATTTCCGAAAGCGTAGGAATAACAATAGAATGGTGTATGAAAAATATGGGGGATATATGCCCATTCGTAAGCAAAGATGGGATCAACTTGAACTTTTGAGCCTAACTGTTTTTTCAGATCCGATAAATATGCGGTATTTAATTCATCAATGGTTTTTCCTTCTGCAATCATCTCGTGCGCTTTTTTCTCAAACATTACAAAACCGGCTTGTCTGATGACTGATGCATAAATATCTTCCAGTTTGAAATATAACAATTCTTTGGCTCGAGTAGGATCTTCTTTCATCATTTTTTCTGTTAATAACATCTCGGCGAAAATAGATGCCGTTTCCGCTAAAGGCAGGGAAGCATCATGAGTGAATTCGGTTTGTTCAGAAGCGAGAATATAATGTACACCATGACCTAATTCATGGGCAATGGTGGATACATCCCTTAGCGTACCGGTATAATTTAACAAAACGAAGGGGGGTAGTTTGGTACTTATACCACAACAAAACGCGCCGGTTTGTTTGTTCTTCTGAATTTGAGAGTGGATGTGATTTGAATTTACTATTTTTAATGCCGCTTCTTTGAATCGTGGTGAGAATTCTTGATAGGTATCGAGGACCATCTGTAGTCCTTGGGTATATGATATATTCTTCTCTTTTTTAACTTCGACATTGGCATACAGATCGAACCTGGTCATTTTTTTCAATCCCAATTTTTTACGCTTTATTTCAAAGAATTTTTGAAAAAGATGCTGATTTTTTTCACAAATATTCAATAGTGCTTCCACTGCTTCATCGGGAATATCATTGGCAAAATTACGTACTTGGATGGGTGAATCATGCCCTCTCAAATTAATATCTTCTTCGCGCCAATCATTGATTATATTTTTGTATATTTCTCCTATAACATTTACATTTTCTTTGTATTTGGAAAGAAGAGTAAGATAGGCCTCTTTACGGACCTGAGCAGAATGATTCCTTACTTTGTTGGATAATTCTTCCTGAGTTATTTTCTTTCCCCGAAATTGATAGGAGAATTGAGTGGTTAAAATATTATAGATGTTGTTTAATGCTGAGATTCCGGTAGAATTTTTTATGTTGATAATTTTCTCTTCATTTTCTTTAAGAGTATATTTTCTGGATTTCCAAATAAGTTCAAAATAGTAAGCGTATTTACCGCTGACTCTAATCAATTCTTTAGATTTTGATTCGGGAAGGTCTTTGAACCACAAGGAGAAAAAGAGCAAGCGATTGCCTATTTTAGTGATAAAGTTGTCTATGGCAGTCATTTCTGCTAGAGCCCGTTGATTGGATGAATCTTCAGCAAATCGTAAACTGGCAAAACAAGTTAGATGGCTGATAGTAATTCTAAGATTTTCTATCTCTTTAACAATGTCAAGGAAAGTTTCGTTAGTAATATTATTAGTGAGAAGATTTTTTTTATGTTCTATCTGCTTAGTTTTGGTTTCTATTTCTTTGAAAGCTGATTCTATACTTTGCGAATTAAGTTCTTTCAGATCCCAACTCTGGCCATCTTTTTTCATCTGGCTTTAATTAATGAGGTGGTTTATAAAATTGTTTATTTTTGATATAGGCCGGTATTGTTTTAGTTTAAAACAAACTTCCCAAAACATTTAAAACAGATAGTATTTTATGGTTGTTAAATGAACCTCGTAGACGTCCATTGCCATCTGAACCATGAACTGTTTAAAGATGATCTAGACCAAGTTCTGGAAAGGGCTACAAAAGCAGGAATTAAACGCGTCTTAATCTCCGGTGTAAATCCTGCTGCCAACCGGGCCGTTTTGGAATTAGCTAAGAAGGATCCCTCTCTGATTAAAGTCTGTTTGGGAATTTATCCCATTGATGCTTTAGGATTAAGCGAAGGCGAAACTGGATTACCTCGGCAAACGGGAAAAATAGATATAGAAGAAGAATTTGCTTTTATCAAAAAACATCTTTCTCAAGTTGCGGCTATCGGGGAAATAGGGATGGATTTTCACTGGGCAGAGAAAGAAAAGACCGGCAAACAGCAAGAAGAGAATTTCAGAAAAATCATTCAATTTGCCATTAGTGTGAAAAAACCCATAATTATTCATTCTCGAGAAGCAGAACGAGAGTGTATTGATATTATGAAAGAAGAGATTAAAAATCATGAAATTCCGGTAATAAACCATTGTTTCTCTGGCAGAAAATCGGTTATAAAAGATGCTGCGGCTTTAGGTCATTATTTTTCCATTCCACCAAATATAGTGAAATCGCAGCAATTCCAAACTTTAGTGGAGATAGTAGATATAAAACAACTACTTACTGAAACAGATTCTCCTTGGTTAAGTCCATTTAAAGATCAAAAAAATGAACCAGCTTTTGTAGTTGAGACCATCAAGAAGATTGCTGAAATTAAGAAGCTAACTGTTGAGGAAACAGCTCAACAGATTTGGGACAATTATGTGAGAGTGTTTGGGGAATGATTTCTTTCCTTCCCCATTTTTTATGAATGTTACTCTTTTATTTCCTACTTAATTTTAATCCTTCCTTTAGAAGATAAATCAGCATACGTAAATTTAGATAAAGTATACTCCGGTTGATATAGTAAATATGCAATAACTTCTTTCAAAGAATACGCGTCCTTGTAATCTAAAACGGCCCTCAGTTGTTCTTCACTAAACTTGTAAGCGGCAAAAAAATTTTTGCAATATTCCATCTCTTTCTTTTTCATATCAAAATATTGATCCCACTCATGATTTAATCTGGCATCATATTTTCTCACTACTCCCTGATACAACCTAAAAGGGTGTACTTGGCTTTCATCAACTTTGGTAACTACCCACAATCCCCCTATTTCTAAAGCAAATTTCTTGAAAGCAAGTTGGAGCATAGAAACAATACCGCCAATTCCTTTATTTTTAGTTATGCTGCAAATAGTTAAGAAAGCATCATACGTTGATCGGGCACACTTATTAAATAATCTGGCAGTCGGAGAAAATTTTTTATGAGTGAAAACTTCTTTGCCATATTTATCTAAGAGAAATTTTTTAACACTGTTTAAGATAAATAAATTTTTGAAACATTGATAAATCCTTTCTTCTTCCCCAAAACATTCTACGCATAATACATTATGCATTCTATCAGCCAATTTAATTTGTAAAGCTTTTTCTTTAAGCTCTTCATCTTTAAATTCTAACATTTCAGAGATATATTTGTAGTAAAAATGGCGTTTTTGATGAGTTAAAAGATGTAGTAACAAGATGATATTATGAACTTCACTGCAATCTATTTTTTCTTTGCCACAGAATTCTTTAATTTCTTTTTCTAATCCTGTCAATATTTCTTTTTCATAATTATCCAATAAAATAATTCCTTCAGAATTACTCTTTATTTCATTCTTTTTCTTGTATAAATCAACTTTTTCTTCAATGTAATCATGTAATAATCCAGCACATAAAGTAACGGGGTCTTTAATACTGGCTTTTTGCAGGCTTAAAACCACGTTCATAGGGTGGATGAATGAATTTTCTCCATTTTTACGCTGAGGCAACTGCTTGTAAAACTTTTGGGTCATGCCATAAAGGTGTAAGAATAAGGGAAAATAGGTTTCTTTGGGATCAATTAGCTGGTCTGCCGGAATGATCTTCTTGACCGGTTTCCAATGTTCCAAATATTCAAACGCTTCGTACTCTAGGGATCGTTGTTTGGGCTTAACCATTTGGGAAGAAGAAAAGGTAGGTTTGTGAGATTTAAAAACCTTTGCTCTGGAATGGTCATTAAATCCTAATCCCGGGAAAAAACGAAATCTTTATAAATAGACCTTTAAATTCAAGAGTCATGGAATTTAATGTACTCAAGGAGAGTAAAACTGAACTGAGTTTTGAGTTACTAGGTGAAACCCATACCTTCTGTAATATCTTAAAAGATGAGTTGCAAAAGGTTAAAGGGGTAGTTATAGCTACATATAAAATTGAACATCACTTAGTAGGTATTCCAACATTCTATGTTGAGACTAAATCGATAGAACCTCGAAAAGCATTGAAAGAAGCTTTAAGTAATTTGAAGAAGAAAGCCAATGAATTTCAGAAAGAAATTGCTAAGTTGTGATTGTATCTGATGATCATTACATTTTCTAGGACAAAAATTAAATTATCTGAATAAATAGAATTCTCCGCCGGGATTTTGGTTGTTGCAAACACTAGGATCAGAATCGTGAACATTGTTGGCCATAAATTGATATGCGGAAAAAATAGTTTGATAATGATCTTCTCTTGAAACTTGATAACGACTTAGTTTATCCCCCGAATCTAAACACATTTTTACCAAATCCGGTTCGTGTTCTTGAAGTCTCTGAAATACTGGTCTTCCTCTATAAATAGTGCCTTCAGAACCAGGAGCAAAGTGAAGAAAGAAATTATTATCTTTTTCCATTAATTCTTGAGCTGAATGAACTTCATGTTGTTTAACTAAAGCCATGAATGATAAAAACTAATCCCATTTAAAAAATGTTCTTCCTTTCTTTAAAAATGATCAAACACTATGAACAATAAAATCTACAAAACATTTTTAAAAACATTACCTTCGTAGATACTATGCTCACCCCAGAATCAAAAGCGGAACTAGAAAAACAAAAATATCGCATCGTAGGTGGACATAGCGCTGTCAAAACCTGCGGCTGGACTAAAAATATGATTAACGGTCAAGGTGGCTGCTACAAACTCAAGTTTTATGGTATTATGAGTCATCAATGTATGCAGATGACTACTTCAATTAGTTGTGCAAATCGCTGTACTTTTTGCTGGAGGGGATATAAAGCTCCGGTTTCTAAAGAATGGAAATGGGAAGTGGATGATCCTCAAAAAATATTTGATGATAGTATTAAAGCACATCATGGGTTGTTAGTAGGATTCGGCGGCTCGGAAAAATCTAATAAAAGTCTTTATCAGAAATCAAAAGATGTTCGTCACGTAGCTCTATCCTTAACTGGCGAACCTATAATTTATCCTAAAATGAATGAATTATTATCGCTGTTTAATAAAAATCAGATCTCTACGTTCTTAGTTACTAATGCTCAATATCCTGAACATATTCGAGATCTTAATAGAGTAACTCAACTTTATCTAAGTGTTGATGCTCCCACTAAAGAATTGTTGAAAGAAATAGATCTTCCTCTCTTTTCAGATTATTGGGAACGTTTGAATAAAAGTTTGGGATATTTAGCTCAAAAAAAAGATCGTACTTGCATTAGGTTGACTCTTATTCGGAAAGTGAATGATGTCCTTCCCGATAAATATGCTGAACTGATACACAAAGGGAGTCCTGATTTTATTGAAGTAAAATCATACATGCACGTGGGTCTTTCCCGTGATCGTTTGAAACGGGAAAATATGCCTCTTCATGAAGAAGTAGTTGATTTTTGTAAAGAACTAGCTATGTTTCTTCCCGAGTATGAAATAGTTTCAGAACATGTTCCATCGCGAGTTGTTCTCTTTGCTAAAAAGATTTACAAACGTAAAAATAACTGGTATACTTGGATAGATTTCAAGAAATGGGATGGATTAGTTAATTCCAATACAGAATTTAGCGCAGAAAATTTTATGTTTAAAACTCCGAAAGTGGGATTAAGTGGCACAGGAACTTTAGAGTATGTGCATCCTAATCTTAGAAAGAAGATTGAAGAAGGAAGGGAGAAAGAACTCCTTGCCGATGAGCACACTGATGAATTAGAGCTTTTTTGAAGATTTAAATCTATATGTTTATTTAATTATATTTAATCCTATCTGCCGTTTATTTTTCTCTATTAGACTTATTTCACAAGTTTTATATAGTAGTTATTAACTATAGTTAATGAAGTAGTTTCTAAATCAATTTGAAATGATTTTAACTGAAATTTCAAGTTATAGAATGTCGCTTATGGAGGTACATAAAATGGAACACGGATGTTGTCAAGATAGTGGAGAAATGAAACAAGGTTGTTGTAGAGAGGGCGGAGAATCAGACGGAAAATGCTGCGAAGAGATGGTAGAATCAAGTAGTTGTAGTGATGAAAAAGTAATTTCTTCATGCTATCAAGAATGTGCTGAAATAAATGCTTTAGCTCCCGATTTTATTGCTGATGCTTACTATAATGATGAAAAAAAACAAGTACGCCTAAGTAATTACAAAGGAAAATGGGTTATTTTATTCTTTTATCCGGCAGATTTCACTTTTATTTGTCCTACTGAATTAGGAGATTTAGCAGATCGTTATCCTGAATTTCAGCAATTAAATTGTGAAATTTTGAGTGTGAGCACCGATACTCATTTTGTGCACAAAGCGTGGCACAACAATTCTGCCACAATTGCAAAGATCAAATTTCCTATGATTGCAGATCCAACAGGAAAAATATGCCGTGCTTATGGTACTTATATTCCCGAAGATGGGTTAAGTTTACGTGGTACATTTGTTATTGATCCGGATGGAATTTTGAAAGCATTTGAATTACATGATAATAATATCGGTAGAAGCAGTTCCGAATTATTACGAAAATTGAAAGCTGCTCAATTCGTAAGGCTGCATGGCGGCGAAGTCTGTCCTGCAAATTGGGAACCGGGAAAGCAAACTTTAAAGCCTGGATTGAATTTAGTAGGTAAACTATAATCATTAGGTGATAAAACATGGCATACGAAGCAAAAAATTTTGATAATTTACTAGGATTGCAGGGATTTAGTGATACTTTATTGAAAAATCACTTTACTCTCTATCAGGGTTATGTTACCAACACCAACAAGCTCATGGATACCATGAAAGCGTTGGTTGATGGTGATAAAATGGCTACACCAGAATTTGCCGAGTTGAAAAGGAGATTTGGCTGGGAATTTAATGGAATGAGATTACACGAATTATATTTCGGAAATATGACTAAAGGGGGTAAGAAGTTAGATCATTCTTCGCCATTAGCTAAACAGTTGATAGACCAATTTCAATCTATCGAAAGATGGGAAAAGGTATTTAGATCTGTAGGAGCTATGCGTGGTATTGGCTGGGCAGTTTTAGCCTATGATCCGGTTGGAAAAAGATTCTTCAATCTCTGGGTTAATGAGCATGATGTGGGCCATTTAGCTGGAACTATTCCTCTTTTGATTATGGACGTCTTTGAACATGCTTTTATGATCGATTATGGATTAAAGCGGACAGATTATATTAACGCTTTCTTTAATGCTATAGATTGGGATGCAGTTGAGAAGAGGTTTAAGCAGTAGATGTTTCTTTTTTTTTTCGTTTTTCTTTTTCTTGCTTTGTCTTATTTTTATGTATTTTTCACTTTTAGATAATAATTTCATAGCTTTTTTAAATAATCAATTCTCTGAGCGTTTATGGGGGATTTAATTTACTCAGTTGAACCTTTTGCTGAAGCTATGAGTGAATGGGATGAAGCTGCTGTCAACACTTGGATTCATAAATTATTATTTAGAGAATGCATTCATCCTTTAGCTTTAGCATTTCCAATAACTGGTGAACGACTCATAATACAAATTTATGCTGAAAATGGGACTACTTCTCCTGCAAAAAGAAATCTAGAAACTGCTGTGGCTAGATCCTATGAAGAATTTTCTGCAGTTTTTCCTGATACTTCTGTTTTGAGCCGAAAAGGAAATGAAGAATTAGGAAGTGATTTCTTTCTACTAATAGGTAGAATGGGAATTAATCAATTGTATGATTTACTTCAAAGAGAGGCGATAGAAGGTAAATATAAAGGAACTGCGACTATATTTTCGACAAAAGATCGTTGGGATCTTCACACCTATTTATTAAAAGCAATTTTTGCTCTGGAACCTAAAAATAAAGCTGTTTTAACGACTATAGTCGAAAGAGATATTCATGATTTGAGGTACTCTTCGGAATGTTTTAATGCCGTAAATAATGTTTTAGGAAATGTTTTTTCCGGGTTACAATATTTGCCGGTATTAGTTAGTCAAGTAGAAGGGGCAAATAGGCCGATTAAATCAGAACTTCTAAGTTATGTCCAAGCATTGGAAAAAGCTGAGCTTGGCTCTGGTGATATGCCTGCGTTAACACCTTTAACTACGGCAGAGGTAAGGGCTTACTCCGGTGTGTTAACAGCATTAAATCCGCATCTTAACAGTTTTAAAGTTTCACGTTTTAATGGTTACAATTTACAAATAGATGAAAATGGTTTAGTTATCACCAATGCTACCACCGACACTGCCAGAGTAATTAATTTAACTCCTGAAGTTACCTCTAACATTCGAAGTTCTTTACGCTACGTAACTGAGCCAACAGGATAACTTATTATTTTCTTAACTATAACCTTTTAAAGATAATATTCTTAAAGTAGTATATTATTCCCCTTCTCATGGTTGATCCTTTATGCAAATACTTTGGAAAATGTGCCGGATGTACCTCCCAGCACATCGATTATCAACTGCAGCTTCAAAATAAACAGCAATGGTTAGCCAAAGCCATAAAATATGATGACATTAAAGTAATTTCAGATAAAGATTATTTTTATCGTAATCGCATGGATTTCATATTTTATCCTGGGGGAATAGGATTAAGAACACAAAGCGGGAGCAAAAATGTTATCAATATTGAAGAATGTGTTATTTCAGATAAGAAGATCAATATTTTATTAAAAGAGGTCCGTTGTTTCTTCTCTGAAAATGATCTTTATGGCATATTTCTGAAATCCAACACTTTTAGATATTTAGTTATACGAAGCACCAAAAATATTTCTTCCATTTCTTTTGTATTGAGCGAGAATTCGCATAGGCTGGCAGAAGCAATTAATTACCTGAAATCTTTTGCTGTAAATAGTTCTGCAGATAACATTCTAGTTACTTACACTTCTGCGTATGATGCAGAAAGTACTTCATCCGATAGTTTTATCATTAAAGGATCTGATCAATTACATGATACTTTTTTAGGTAAAAACTTCTGGTTCTCTGCTCAGGGATTCTTTCAAAATAATTCATCCATGGCTGAAAAAATGTTACAATATTCCCATCAAATTCTGCAAAAATACGAAACTAAGAATGCGCAATTGCTTGATCTGTATGGTGGCGTAGGTACTTTTGGTATTATTAATGCTGATATCTTCAAGAATATAATGGTCATCGAGAATAATTCCCTTTCCATTGAGGCTGCCAATAAAAACATTATTGAAAATAAAGTTAAGAATGTTACGGCCAAAGTTCTTGATGCCAAGCAATTACGTAAAGTATCTTTATCCCAGCCATTGTATGTAATTACTGATCCTCCACGTTCAGGAATGGATATAAAAGTAATCCAATATCTGAATCAATTGAAACCGAAAGTTATCATTTATATTTCATGTAATATTCAACAGTTAGCCAAAGAATTGCCCAAGTTTAAAGATTACGAGATACAAAGTGCAGCGTTGTTTGATTTATTTCCCCAGACTCCTCATTCTGAAGCGGTGGTGGAATTGAAATTAAAACCTACTAATTAGTAGCAATTTTAGAAATATTTATATATATGGGCCATTTTTGAAAAAGTATGAACACGATATTTACTAGTGTACCTTTAGTTCAAGTAGTGAAAGAAATTGGTTTTCTAGAAGGAGATTTAGGGAGAGAATTCTTACGAGAATATAATGCCCGGGCTGAAAGAGACTATGGTCAAACCAGAGTGGGACACAACCTAGGAGATGCATTATATATGTGGGATGATAAAGCAAAGGAGTGGAGTGATGGGGCAAAACATATAGTAGAAATAGATAGAGACGTAGTGGTTGGCACCAGTCCTTTTGCAACGATTTTAGCTGATATGGTATTAAGAGAAGGAGGATTACGAACTGCTACTCGAGACGAAATAATAGAAGGAATTTATTCAGGAATGGGAAAATTGGCGGGAGGATCTTGGTATACTTATGGGGGTTTAGTTTTAAGAAGTGAAGATAATCCCCACAGTTATTTAGCCGCAGATTTGGCGGCACAGTTAAGAGCAAGAAGTTATAGATTAGATTATCCCCTGTTGATTCATTTTAAAGATTTATCTTTAAGACACGATGATAATGCTCCCGATGGCTTAGCTTTAAATTTAAATGAAAATATTGATTTGGTTTGTGACCCAACTCTCAATAGGGTAAGTGAATTTGACCATGATGTTGATGTTAAACTATCCGGATTATTTCCTTATATGATTGACCAAGATCCCTGTGAATATAAATATCCCTATAATGATAATGGAGAAAGATCCCTAACCATTTCTGGTAACGAGGGTGGAAGAGTGGTTATTGTTAAAGTGCTTCCCACTCCAGTTCCTGTGGCAATAGAAGGACAGTTAAAGAATTATCCTACTTGGTATCAGCCATTAGTTGGTATCAGCCATAATACCCACAATTAAATCGCCTTCCTCCGCTTGCTCTTTACTCTAACCAATATTCCTTATGTCTACATTACGTATACTTTCAATTCCTGAACCACAACTTTTTGTACGTGAAGCTACAACTCCGGAAGATCTTACTCAAATTAAAACTCCTTTTTATCTTACCCGCAGTTTTTTAGTTCCTACGCGTTTGGAAAATGCTGTAAACGGACTAGAATTATGGACTTCTTTAGATGGAGAGGGGGTTTATAAATATCCTGAAACTCTTTCCGCCAGAGAACATTTAATTGATCTATCTCCTAGGGTGATTCATTTTAATAGTGTAATATATGAAAAAATAAGAGTAGCCAGAGGAGAATTGCGTTATTTAGCTATTTCTCCACCTATCGATCTGTTAGAATCTAATTCTCCTACTGACTATATTGCCGGAACGGATGGAGCAAAGAGATATGCTTCTGCTATAGGTATTCTAGGAAGAGATTTCAAGCAAGCTAAAAAAGACAATATGGTAAGACCATTTGCTGCAGAGAATGAACAGATTCGTTTTTCTCTCTATCTTCTGGATGAAATTAATCGGTTGAAACAGTAGAATTAACAGTAGTACTATTTTTTATTGCTTTATCTGCAACATCCCACACATACTCAAATTCTGTTTCATATTTCCCAGCAATTTCTGTATCATGGATTATCAAAATATTCTCATCATTACGTTTATCTCCACCATCAGTAGGATTGAACGATCCGGTTACCACGGTTTCTCCATCGATGATGAAGACTTTATGGTGTAAATTATATTTATTACCATCTTTAAGAACTGTTTCTAATTGATAGTTAAGTGTATTGTAAACGGAATATTTGCTTATTTGTTTTACTTCCATCACTCCTTTCACTTCTACTCCTTCTAAATGTCTTAATAATATGATATTGGCTATGCCTTTATGAGTAAAAGAGAAGGTCATAAAGTGAATTGATTTCCTTGCTTTTTTCAATTCTTCTTTTACATGATCAGCACATTGATCATCTGGGCAGAAGTAATTTTCCAAACTAATATTACCTATACTTATCTGCGGATTCTTAACTAGATCTCCCTTTTTAAAAGTTCCATTCCACATTTCTTCAAATTCATCTTCATAATTCTGCGCCAGCAGTTTGGAATTGATTAATAACAGATTATTATTGTTCTTATGGGCGTCATTATTGGTGGGATTCATCGAACCGCCGGACACTTTAACTCCATCAATGACACAGAATTTATTATGCATCAACCCATATGAATCCTGTTTAACAAAAGAATAATTAAATTTCTTCAAGTAATCACTATCCGTAACTACGCGTACATCTATTACTTTTGACTTTTCAAGCAGAATTTGCTGTATGCTGGCTAATCCTATGTCATATAATGCGCAATGAATACTTTGCTGTGCAGAAGAGATGAATGAAACTAACGCCGTTTCACAATCCTCATGAGGGCAGAAATAGACCTGAATGTCTCCCTGGTCTTGGATGGATGAAATGATATTGTTTTTGGTAGTGGGAGTTATTGAAGGTAATTGTAATGATTCATAATACGTACATGAAGAAACAAATAAAATAATTATAATCGTTAAAGAAGCGAGTAATTTATTACGCATGAATCATCTCACCACTGCTTCTTCAACCACTAACGTTTTATTCTCAATAGTTACTTTGTCTCCGGCTACTAATTTGCGCCGGTTTCTAGTTTCAACTTGTCCATTAACTAATACTTTCTCGGAGCGAATTAATATTTTAGCTTGTCCTCCGGTAGTAGCTAGATTCTTTATTTTCAGGAAGGAATTTAATTCGATGTAGGGTTTATCCATTTTCACTTAAAAATAAAAAGAACTATTTA
>Ga0209542_10015323_pt1 | contig 12888 bp, 10 predicted proteins | sample RifCSPhighO2_01_FD_184028 | JGI IMG/M metagenome (GOLD analysis project Ga0209542, IMG submission 184028) | Soil microbial communities from Rifle, Colorado - Rifle CSP2_plank highO2_0.1 (SPAdes) (version 2) | ecosystem: Environmental > Terrestrial > Deep subsurface > Rock core/Sediment ... | reverse complement strand
TCATCCACCACGATCTCCACGCCGGCCGCGCGCTCGAGCGCGCGGATATTGCGCCCTTCGCGGCCGATGATTTTCCCTTTCACGTCGTCGCTCGGGATGCCGACCGTGGTCGTGGTGACCTCCGAGGTAGTCGCGGTGGCGACGCGCTGGATGATGGTTGCGAGAATGGATTTTGCCTTCCGCTCAAGCTCCTCGATGCCGGTCGTCTCGAGCTTGCGGATGCGCGCCGCAAGGTCTTCTTCCGCCTCCTTCTCGACCCGCTTCATAAGGATATCGCGGGCCTCGGTCGCGGACATCCCGCTCACGCGCTCGAACTCTTTATCAATGGCTGCTTTGGCGCTCTCGACCGTTGCCTTGATCTCCTTCACTTTCTCGATGCGGTCCGCGAGCTCCTTCTCGCGCTCGTCGAACTGCGCCAGGCGCTTGTCGGCGAACGATTCGCGCTCGCGGATGCGCTCCTCGGAGCGCTTGACCTCCCGATCGCGCTCTTTGAGTTCGCCCTGCGCCTCTTCGATGACTTTGACCGCCTTGTTTTTCGCCTCGATCAATATCTCCTTCGCTTCCTGGCGGGAGTCATCGAGGAGTTTCTGGACGCGGCTTTCGGCGGAATTGCGCCGCCGCTCGGCGATGAGCTTCGAGAAGAAATACCCGATGACGAAGCCCACGGCGAGAATCACAATAAATCCTCCGATAATGGGGAGTGACATACATTCGTATTGCCCACCGAATCCAATCGGCAGTAATGGGAACGCTACCTCACGCGGAGGCCACGACGATTGCGAGTTTCCGTTTGCCTAGTGAGAGATGAGTCGCCGATCGCATACGGAGAACCAGAAAGTCGAAGGTGTTTGGTCCCATGGGGCGGGGACGGTTCGGTCGTGACATCGAGCGGGAGCGCTAGGTTTCCAATACCCCGGAATTCGGTGCGATTAAACAAAAGAACACTCCCAACATACCGCCGGGGAGAGGATGTGTCAACACGCCGATACGGGCCCATGGGGCGCCGCCAGGGGTCCAAAACGCAACATGCCCCGATATGAATCGGGGCATGGCGCACTTACGGATACCGCCTGACCTTTTCTGCTGAATTATACCGAATGCTCTCTCTGCCGGTTTCCGGCAGCGACGAGCGACATGAAATCCGCGATATCCGCGGAGCGGCGACGGAGGGCGTGGCGCGCATCGCGCACGAAAAACGCAAGCAGCACCGCCCATACCGCAACCAGAAGCTGCGACTGGATGCTTTTCACGAAGAAGTTGTCAATGAAGAATTGGGCGAACGCGGCCGCGCCATCACTCGCCTGAAACGCGTTCAATAAAATCTGCCGTACCGAGATATGGGTGAGCACGCCGACGGCGACGCCGACCACCAGGACCGCTTCGACGGCGAGGAGCGGCGCGACGCTTTTCCAAAACCAAATGCCATACACGCGCCGCATGATGCGGCGCTTGAGTTCAAGGCGGGGTGCGAGAAAGTTGGCAGTGGTCATACGGCGGTTTACGAAGTGAACTTGTTTCTGAATACGTTCCGCGCGCGGAAAAGCTTCATTTTCAGGGCTCCGACCGTGATGCCCTCGTCCCGGGCGATGGTGCGATAATCCTTGTCCTCCAGATAGTAGGCCGTGAGAAGCACCCGCAAATCATCGGGAACAACCTCTAGTACCGAGCGCACGATCTCTCTGGTTTCGCGGTTGAGTGTTGCCTGGCGGAAGGCGTCGCGGGCGAGACCCGCGGTCGGGTCAACCTCCTCCGGCATCGGCAATTCGCGCCGCCGCAGGCGGTGGTAGTGGGTGATGGCGGTGTTCACCACGATCTTGTACGCCCAGGATGAGAACTTCCGGTCCTCGCCCTGCCGGAACTTGTTCGCGTAGCGGTAGATTTTGATGAACGCATCCTGCACCACGTCCTCGGCCTCGGTGCGATTCCGCACCACGCGCTCCGCGCACCGAAGGAACGGCGCCTGATAGCGATCGATGAGGAGGCCGAAGAGGCCCGGATGTTCCTGGCTTGATGCAAGGATGGCTTCATCGGCTATAACAATGCCGCCCGAGGCATCGGTCTCGGCCGGATCGTCGAGAGTGAGGTATTCGCGGGTCATGGGGGGAGCGATGGCAGTATCGGGTAGTCCTTCTGTACCTTCATACGTAGCAGAGCGAAGAGGAAGTTTCAATGTGGCGTTGGATCCGGCACGAAATCCGCTCACAGCGCTGCGCAAAATTTGCTACACTTGGCCCATGCCATCTATCCCCAAACCCGTGCTACTCGTCGTGCTCGACGGATTTGGCTATTCGCCTTCGGAACGGGGGAACGCCATCCGCGACGCGAACACCCCGAATCTCGACAGCATCGAACGCTCTTTTCCTCTGACCACGCTCCAGGCATCCGGGGTCGCGGTCGGGCTTCCCTGGGGGGAGCCGGGAAACTCCGAGGTCGGCCATCTCACCATGGGTGCCGGCCGTCCGATCTATCACCACTTGCCGCGCATCATCGTTGCCATCCACGACGGCACGTTCTACGAGAATCCCGCATTCAAAAAAGCAACCGAACACGTCGCGAAGAACGATTCCGCCCTTCACATCATCGGCCTTGCTTCATCCGGATCGGTTCATAGCTACACCGAACACCTCCAGGCACTCCTCGAGCTCGCCACCCGCGCCGAACTCAAACGCGTGTACCTGCACCTTCTTGCGGACGGCAAGGATGCATCCCCCCGGGAAGGCCGCTTGTTCTTGGCGAGAATCGAGGAGCGCATCGCCGCGAAGCACCCGAATGTCGAGATTGTCTCGGTCGTCGGACGATTCTATGCGATGGACCGCGACGGCCAGTGGGCGCGGATTCGGAAAGCATACGAACTCTTCACGGAAGCAGCAGGGACGCCGTTCGATGACCCGATACGGTACCTGGAGAGCTCCTATGCCGCGGGTACCTTTGACGAATTCGTAGAGCCCGGGTATCTCGCGAGGGACGGAAAGCCGGTCGGGCGTATCAAGGCGAACGACGCGATTATTTTCTTCAACTTCCGGGAGGACTCAATGCGTGAGATCACGCAGGCGTTCGCGAAAGAGGAATTCTCGTCGTTCCCCCGCAGGCGTCTTACGAATCTCGTGGTTGCCACGATGACGGAATACGATAGCTCCCTTCCGAATGTCGCTGCCGCCTTCCCGCCGCTCGAGATCCACTGGCCGCTCGCGCGCGTGCTTGCCGTCACCGACAAGACACAGCTCCACATCGCCGAATCCGAGAAGTACGCTCACGTGACGTATTTTTTCAACGGCGGCGCAGAAACGCCGTTCCCCCACGAGGACCGCATCCTCGTCCCATCGCTTTCGGTGCCGCACTTTGACGAGCATCCCGAAATGCGGGCAGGGGAGCTTACCAATCGCATCCTCGAGAACCTCGGCCGGTACGACTTCATCCTCGCGAACTTCGCGAACGCCGACATGGTCGGCCACACGGGCAACTATCCCGCGATCGTCCGCGCCGTCGAATCGCTCGACGCGGCGCTCGGCCAACTCTTCGATGCGATCCTTGCGCGGGATGGCGCGATGATACTGACCGGCGACCACGGGAACGCCGAGCAAAAAATCCACCCCTACACCGGAGAGGCGGTAACCGCGCATACCGCGAACCCCGTGCCGTTCATCCTCGTCGGGAAGCGGTACCGCCGCGCATCGCCTCGAACCGATGCCGAATTGCGCGAAGCGTTACGCGAACCCGCCGGCATCCTCATTGATATTGCCCCGACCATCCTCGCGCTCATGGATCTCCCCAAGCCCGACGAGATGACCGGACGCTCGCTGCTTGCGACGCTCCACTAAATCCCAACCAATACGAAACAACCGCCAGCGCAACGCACTGGCGATTTTAGTAATAATTTCGAGTTTTCCTTCGGCGACAAATTCCTTTAAAAACAACTACAAACAAGCTTCCGCAGAAAAATCTTGATGTCCACGTCCAGGCCAACACTGTTGAGTTTTAGAGACTGAACCTTTGGCCCATTGTCCATTCTGATACATCACAGTAGTTTGAATCCGCGTTGCTTTCGCTGAATCGTCATACAATCCGTCATAGATTACCACAACCACCCATTTTTCTGCCTCTTCCGAAATATCTACTGCACAGGAGCCGTATTTCCCAACAATTCTTTCGGGACGGCATTCCTCAAATAAATCGTTTTTCAAAAGAGACAATACAACTTCTTTAGTAAGTTCATTTCCTTCTGGCCTACCTAAAAATCTAAAGGTAGAAAGAATCTGTTTGAACAACGGTTCGTGGTCTTTACCGGACTCGTTATAGCTGAACTGCCAGTAATACGAGTGTCCATTACTGGATTCTAATACGTTAGGTATAATCAAGACTTTTCCATCGCTACTGTTTTCACTACCACCGATATTCACCGAACCAATAACAATTTTTCCATCACTATTCTCTGTGACTTGATAAATTTTGTCAGGGAAAAAAGGTCCATAACCGTCCGGATCAATTTCGAAGCGCATAAATGGTTTTTCTGTCGCGGAAGTATCAGTTAACTCAATACGGTACCAATTAAACCCGTTTGGATGACCGATATATTCAACTTGAATTTTATCGGTAACGATCCGAAAATTCGGAGGATATGAAAAAGAAACGCCGTATTTATCAGCTCGATATATTCTCCAATCCGTTGTTTCGCCGTCGGGGATCGGTGTTGAAGTTGGGGTTGGCCACGGCTTTTTGACAAAAACAAAGTATCCGACCGCGCCGAGAAGCACGACGATGACGGCGACCAAAATTACATTCGCAAAACCCTTTTGGTGGAAATTCATATTGGTAATGTCACCCCCGTGACCGAACGAAAGAATCCTCAATCGTTCGACTTCACCTGGAGTTTTTTCGCGCCGCGGTCGCGCTTCGGCAGGCGCACGGTGAGAAGACCGTTCTTGAGCGACGCCTGGGCTTTTTGGAAATCAACTTCCTCGGGGAGGATGATAGAACGGCTAAACGCGCCCCAGTAGAGCTCCTTTGCGTAGAAGCTTTCCTCCTGGATCTCGGTCTGGCGGCGGCGCGATCCGCGGACGGTGAGCGTGTTCTCCTCGAGGGAAATATCAATGTCCTCGGGTTTCACGCCGGCGACCGTGGACTGGACCACGATATTCGCGCCTTCGTCGTAGATATCAACCGTAAGCTCGCCTTCATCTTCCGGTTCGGCGTTCGCCAAGGGAGCGTCAGGGTCCTCGCGCGCGTCCTCGGCCACCGGATGAACCACCCGCCGCTTGGGAAACTCGCTCGATTTAGCTCGAAAACGGGAATTCGGCTCGGGGCGGGCGCTCAGAGCCGGGGGGTCATCCCGGTCGCCGCGCACGCGGAGTCCTCCCGTAAGCCGCTCGAAGAATGATTGAGCCATAGTGAGAATAGTTTACCCCGTTCGAACGCCAGAGATTCCTGCCAGCGGTAGAGGGGGGACAGAGCCGACGGGAGTGGAATGCTCCCATCGATCGAGTGCGAAGCGCCCGTTTGAACGGGGTTTACAACCCCGGATCCTCTTTGGGATTCTCGTCGTTCGGATGATCCACGCGCCGCCGGAGTCGTTCGAACTCGGCGAGCACCGCAATACCGACGAGGACGAGGAGGAAAACCACGAAAAGGAGCGGATCGTTCGATACCTCGTTCTTCTCAATGATAAGCCGGTTGAATATCGTATGCAAGACGGTCGCGAGCACGATGCCGACCGCGATCGCATGGCGGCGATGGGGGCTGAAGGCGTGGCGGGCGATGGCGTAGCCGACGATCGCGGAGGAGAGCCCGTGGAGGAGGTTCGCGCCGAGGAACCGCGACGCGGTGAGACCGATGCCGCCGGAGAAGTTCTGTTCGAACACGGGCACCAGGAACATGACGTTCTCGATCGCCGCGAACCCGAGACCCGCCGTGACCATATAGATCATCGCATCCACCGGCTCATCGAACGAGGGCCGATCGAGCGCAACGACCCGCACCGCAAGGTACTTCGCGTACTCCTCCACGAATGCGATGCCGAGGAAGAACGTAAGCGAAAAAGGAGCCACGAGCGACGGCAATATGCGGTAGAAGAAACCGCCGGGGAAATGCCAACCATCGAGGAAATTCGGGATCGGCTCTGCGAACAGGATCACCTCCACGAGCACCGCGACAAACGCCGCAAAAATGCCCGCGAGGAACGTCGCGAAGAGGATGTGCTTGGGCTCGGGGTGCCGGTCCTCATGGAGATAAAAGAGGAGCCACACGAGCGGCGGGAGAAACGCAAGCGCGATGTACCCCGAGTAGGTTCCGATGAGAGCAGCCATGGAAGTTTCAAACTCGAAATTCGAATATCGAAATTCGAAAAATTCTGAACGTGTTTCGGATATCGCGCTTCGTGCTTCGAATTTTCTTTACGTGGTGGGCCATGGCTCCACGATAAGCAAGCTCGGTTTCCTTCCGGTCAATGCTCCGAGATGTTCCCAGAGCTCCTCGGTGATGAACGGCATGAAGGGGTGCGTGAGTTTGAGAACATTCGCGTGAATCTCGACAAGAAGCGACTGCGCCGCACGGCGGTCCTCGGCCGCGTTCTTCGGTTCAAGCCGCGGCTTCACTGATTCAATAATACCATCCGCGAACGTATGCCAGGCGTAGTGATAGAGGGCGTCGGCGGCGTGGTGGAAACGAAACCGCTCGAGATCGGCGGTCACGCGCTTCGCAAGCCGAGCAAACTCCTTGAGACGCTTGCGATCAGCGGGTGTGTAGGCGACCTTTCCTCCTTTGGCGAGCGATGAATCGTATCGCATCGCGATGAAGCGATGGATATTCCAGAGTTTGTTCGCGAAATTCCGGTATCCGCGGATTTTTTCCTCGGTGATAACGACGTCCTGGCCGGGAATGTTCCCAATCGTGAGCGCCATGCGCACCGCATCGGTTCCGTACTGTTCCGCGACGCCCAGAGGATCAATGACGTTTCCCTTTGACTTCGACATCTTTTGACGATCCTTATCACGGACGAGTCCATGGAGATACACGGTTTTGAACGGAACTTTGCCGGTGCGGTAGAGGCCGAGCATGATCATCCGCGCGACCCAGAAGAATAGGATGTCGTAGCCCGTCTCCATCACGTCGGTCGGGTAGAATGTCTTGAAATCCTTGCCCTTCGGATACCCGAGCGTCGCGAACGGCCATTGGCCGGATGAGAACCAGGTATCCAACACATCGGGGTCTTGCTCCCAACCTTCGTAAGGATTGAGACCTACCAATTCACTAAACTCGTAGCTCCAGCCCGGTTGCCATGCCTTTTGAAGACGCCAATCACTGCGTACTGCTTCTTCCCATGTTTTATTATTCAAGATTACCTCGAGCGCGAGCTGAGGCGCACGATGCGAGACAAAGGCAATTTTGTTCCCCGGGTAGTTTTTCGAAATTTCAGCAAGAAGCTCTCGAACTCGACCCTCGACGTCTTTCAGGCTCTCTCCGTGTGGATGCTGGTGCTCGATATAAAACTCGGGTGTCTTGAATTTTGACTGCGGTTTTCCGTTGAGGTCTCCGTAGTTACATTCTCGGAGACGCTTATCGGAGAGAATTTTGGTGTTTGGAAAAACGGTTCTAGCGGTTTCTATTGCCCGTGTGAGATCGGATGATAGAACAATATCAAACTTCTCGCCATCAACAAGTTTCTTGAGCACCGCATTCTGGTGCTCGCCAACGTCAGAGAGTTCGCCTTGATGATGCCCTGTCGCAATACCCTTTTCGTTATCTTTCGTGGTGCCGTGCACAAAATATCTAATATGAATAGGTTTTGACGGCCTGATGTACCACGCCGGGATGCGGATGCCCCAGGAGATCTGGCGCGATATGTTCCAGTCGCGGAGGTTCGCCATCCAATGGAAGAAGACCTTCTTCGTGCGATCCGGAACGAATTTGATTTTGCCGGATTTCACCGCATCCACGGCCATGTCGCGCAGCGACTTCGCGCGCTGTTTCTTGTCCCCTGTTTCTTGTTTCTTCCGCAATGACTTCGTCATTGCGACAAACCACTGCGGCATCACGAGCGGTTCAAGCACGGTCCCGCATTTATAGCAGACCGCGACGTTGTGCTTATATTCCGGCTCGATCCTGGCTATGAGGCCGCTGGCCTGCATATCGGCGGCAACCCTCGCTCGCGCCTCGGCGACTTTCAATCCGGCATAGGGTCCGGTTTTTTCGTTGAGACGCCCATCCTTGCCGATCACCGGACGCACCTCGAGATTATGGCGTTTCCCGATCTCAAAGTCCGTCGGATCATGAGCCGGCGTTACTTTGATGACCCCCGTCCCGAAGTTCGGATCAACGACTTCATCGGCAATAACGCGGATCTTCGCGGGGCCAATGAGCGTTTCGATCTCAAGGTCTCTCCCGACGTAATCGCGGTAGCGTTTGTCCTTCGGGTGGACCGCGACCGCGGTGTCCCCGAACTTCGTCTCTGGGCGGACGGTCGCGAGCGTGAGCGGGCCGTAGCGAATGTGGTACAGGGGATCGGTGCGTTCCTCGTATCGCACCTCCAAATCCGAGAGCGCGGTCTGATGTTTCACGCACCAGTTCACGATCCGCTCGCCGCGATAAAGGAGTCCGTCTTCGTGGAGCTTCACGAACGTGTCGGTGACGACAGCAACGATGTCGGGGTCGAGCGTGAACTTCTCGCGCGACCAATCGCACGAAGCCCCGAGTTTCCGGAGTTGGCCCTCCATGACAACCTTATTCGCCATGGTGAAATCCCACATCTCGCGGAAGAGTTCGTCGCGCGGTATCTGAAAACGGTTCCGTCCCTCCTTCTCGAGGCGCTTATCAAACACGACTTGGGTTTCAAATCCGGCGTGATCCGCGCCCGGGAGCCACAGCGTCTTCTTCCCGCGCATACGCTGGAAACGAATCATAATATCCTGGAGCGTCACGAAGACCGCATGGCCGAGGTGGAGCGCGCCGTTCGCGTTCGGCGGCGGCATAATGACCGTGAAAGGTTTTTTATGACGCGCGGGCAGGTTGTCGGGATTCAAAAAGCCCGACGCCTCCCATCGCCGGTATACCTCGTCCTCCACCCGTTTCGGGTCATACGCTGTTTGTGGTTCAGTTGCCATGCAAGAGCGTTTCCTCTACACTATCGAGCGTAGCGCAAACGGCCCGTAATTTCTACCGTTCCCGCAGAACCCCGCCAAGGGGGAGGTGATGGGGAAGTTTCAATTGGGGCTCCGGCGATCCAGAGCACGATCGCTTCGAGACGTGAAGCAGTCGAGACCGCGCCCATCGGCGCGGACGAAGGAGAGAGAATCCTATGCCGCAAGCGCAAGACACGCGCGAATATTTCGTACTCGTTCACGGGCACATCTGCGGTATCTCCTGCCGAGGCACCGGCGAATGCCCGTCAACGAAGAGTTTCTTGACCCATATCTCGGAGATCGAGGAGGACAGCCCCATCCCGCTCTTCGAGCGCCAGGAGAACGAAGGGCTGCAGAACTCCCACGTCCTGCATACGCGGGTGCGAGCCCTCTTCGAGCGCCCCAAGTTCGAGGGGCAACCGACTCTCAGTCAAGACTGCATCGGAGAGCTCATCCGCGTCGTCACCCGCGCCGCGTGGGAGGCGCGGGCCGGTCGCGAAACCGCGATCACGGCGACGTCGCCGAGCTAACGCGTCGCCCATCGAATCGCCGGACAGCGTTCCGGCAACCCGCTCCGCGAGAGAGGCATCAACCTCGCGGAGCGTTTTCATTTTCGTCCCCGGCGCGCGTCGAGCCGAAGATTCGCTTCGGCGCGGAGCGTTTTCCACGAATTTTTTTTCTTCCGGTGAAAGTACCCGGCGAGCGCGATCATCAACGCGTTGTCGCCCGTAAGAGAAAGGGGAGGAAACAAGACGGAGGGGATGGGGCTCAATCGAGCCGCGGGCTCGATCGTCCGACCATTTGATCGCGAGCGATCAAATGGTTTCGGGGATACTTTTTTGACGGCCAAAGCAAGGTCATGGCGGAGTTTCGTGTTCGCCGCAACGCCGCCGCCGATCATCACGGTCTTCACGCGGTACTGTTTTGCGGCGCGAATCGTTTTCGCGACGAGCACGTCCACTGCGGCCTGCTCGAAGCTTGCCGCGACATCACGTTTCATCCGCAATGAAAGTTTCCGCTGCCGCTGCAGCGTATAGAGTACCGCGGTTTTCAACCCCGAAAAACTGAAATCGAAATTCTGCTCGCGCATCATCGGCCGGGGGAACGGGAATGCCTCCGCATCCCCGCGTTCCGCAAGTTTGGCAATGATCGGCCCGCCGGGAAACCCGAGGCGCATCATCTTCGCAACCTTATCGAATGCTTCGCCCGCGGCGTCATCCCGCGTTTCGCCGATAACGCGGTAGTCGCCGAAGCGCTTTTCCATTAACACGAGTTCTGTATGCCCACCGCTCACCAGCAATGCGATTGCTGGAAATTCGAATTTCGAAGCACGAAATTCGAAAGGTGTTTTGATTTCGGTTTTTGAATTTTGAACTTGTTTCGGATCTTTGATTTTGGATTTCGAGCTTCCACGAATCTCCTGCAGGAGATTCGTGGCGATGTGTCCCTCGAGGTGATTCACCGGAATCAGCGGCTTCCCCCAGAGCAGCGAAAGCGCGCGCGCGAAATTCACGCCGACCCAGAGCGCGGGCGCAAGCCCGGGGCCAACGGTCACAGCGATGGCATCGATTGCCGGAGGACGCATAGGGAAAACACGCTGCTCCACTCTCCGCAGCAGCTCCGGCTCGCGTTCCAAAATTCTCCGGATATCCCCGCGCATAAGCATATACCGGCGCTCGCTGGTATATGCTAACTTGCGTCGGAGACGCAACCCGGCGATTCGCAATGCCGCCAGAAGCACCGGAACGAGATTTTTCTGATGCTCGCGCTTTGCAAGACTTGGAACCACGCCGCCGAATTTCGCATGCAGCTTTACCTGGGACGAAACCACGTTTGCAAAAACGCGAATACGCGGGCGCACAGCCGGGCCGAGCACGTCAACGATGGCGACCGCGGTTTCATCGCAGCTTGTCTCTATCGCGAGGATGCGCATACGTGCGGCCCCACGGGGAGTCGAACCCCGATTCCTACATTGAAAGCGTAGTGTCCTAACCGCTAGACGATGGGGCCAATGCACCGCGTACGATACCAGAAGAATTGCGATTTCGCAATGGAATGGCTATAATCCGGTCATGCTCCTCGATATCGGCATCGGCATCTTCGCCGCGATCCTGACCGGCAAGGTCTTCGCGCTTGAACTCACCCCGCTCTTCGTGGGGCTCGGCATCACATTCGCGCTCCTGCCGGATTTTGACCTTTGGTACATTCTCCTCCGCGACGGCAGCCGCAACCACCGCGCCATCGCGCGGCATCGCGACCTCGGCCACTATCCGCTCCTCTATATCCCCGTCGGCACCCTGCTTGCAGCCGCGTTCGGCGCGCCTTGGGCGCTCCTCTTCGCGCTCGGCGCATTCAGCCATTTCGTCCACGACTCCATCGGCACCGGCTGGGGCGTGCCGTGGTTCTGGCCGTTCACGAACCGCAACTATACTTTTTTCTACCGCTATACGCCGGTGGCGAAGCCGCTCCCGAAGCAGATGCTCTACCGCTGGGAACATGAACGGCTCGACGAGCTCACCGACGAATACTGGGACCCGCAGTTCTTCAAGAATGTCTATGGGAGAATGCACCCGCTCTTCCTCGCCGAAATTGCCGTATTCGTAACGGCGCTGCTCGTGCTCTGGCGCGCTTCGCTTGCGGCATAGTGAGCGGGAGGATAAGATTGATTCGCTTGAAAATGCGGGCGGTTAGCTCAGTGGTAGAGCGCGTCGTTGACATCGACGAGGCCAGAAGTTCAATCCTTCTACCGCCCATTTCGAAACTTCAAAAACCGTAGGCACTACGCTTGCGGTTTTTGATTTCCCGCGCTACAGTCCGAGCGGAGAAACGGACGATCTTTCACAATCGGGAGTTATTTCACGCGAGGTAATCACCGGGAAAGGAGAACGGCCATGCTGAAGCGCTACACCCTCCCACCGATGGACACGCTGTGGGGCAAGACGGAGACGCAGTTTGAGGGTTGGCTCGATGTGGAAATCACTGCAATGCGGGCGCGCGTTGCGCTCGGCGAACTTCCCGAGCGGGCCTATCAAGCCGTAGAAGAATTCCGCGAGACCGTTACGATCGATGTCGAGCGCATCCGTGCGCTCGAACGGCTCTACGGCCACGACATGATCGCCTTCATCGAAGCCATGCGGGAGCTCCTCGTCGCTACCGGTGCAGAAGACGCCGCTCGGCAGTTCCATGTCCCCCTCACGTCCTACGATATCGAGGACCCGGCGATGATCCTGCGCCTCCGCGAGGGAACTGTCGAGATTCGAAAAGCATGCCGCCAGCTCGAGGAGGCGCTGGTCAGGCGCGCGAAAGAGCACCAGTGGACGCTCATGATCGGCCGCACCCATGGCCAATACGCCGAGCCGACTACCTTCGGGTGTCTGCTCATGGTCTTCCGGCAGGAAGTACGGCGCGCCATTCGCCGCCTCACGCTCGCGATTGAGCTCGAACTCTCCGAAAGCAAGATGTCGGGCGCGGTTGGCGCCTACGGCGACATCGGTCCCGAGCTCGAGCGCCTTACGCTCGGATACCTCGACCTCAAGCCGGCGGCTGCCGAGACGCAAATCCTCCAGCGCGATCGGCATGCATCTCTCCTTGCAACCTACGCAGTCACCGCCGGCGTGATCGAGCACATGTGCCGGGTTTTCTGGGAGTTCATGCGGAGCGAAATTCGCGAGCTCGAAGAGCCGAGGACCGAGAAACAGCGCGGATCGTCGGCCATGCCGTGGAAGAAGAACCCCATCCTCACCGAGCGGCTTCAGGGCATGGCGCGGCTCGTTCGCGG
>Ga0209542_10015318_pt1 | contig 12892 bp, 20 predicted proteins | sample RifCSPhighO2_01_FD_184028 | JGI IMG/M metagenome (GOLD analysis project Ga0209542, IMG submission 184028) | Soil microbial communities from Rifle, Colorado - Rifle CSP2_plank highO2_0.1 (SPAdes) (version 2) | ecosystem: Environmental > Terrestrial > Deep subsurface > Rock core/Sediment ... | reverse complement strand
TATTTTTATGGTGATGAAAAAGGAAAACCAAAACCCCAATACATAAGGCAATTATTCTCAAGGTTCTTTAAGTACCACAAAATTTGAAATTCTTTATAACAACAAACTTTATATAACATTATTTCTAAACTATAAAATGGAAAAAGATATAGGAAAAATAAAGAAAAATGACCAATCAGACATTGTCATAAGAATAGATGATTTCGGAGGAAAGACCGGATTAACAATCAGGGAATTTGTAACATCTGACAGATACACGGGTTTCACAAAAGCGGGAGTAAGAATACCCTCTCAAGAATTTTTAGGATTTAGAGAAATGATTAACTCAATTAATTTAGAGGACATGAAAGACGAAAACGCAACCTCGAAACCATCAACTCCAAAATCCCCTTCTTCAAAACCGGCACCATCTTCAAAAAAACCCGTTGAAGAATCAGCCGGCGATGTTAATGATTATTAATTTATTCAATCCTTGAGATATTATTCGACTATGTCGAGGGCTAATTTATCACAGAAAAATTCTAACAATCATAATAATCTTCATCATCTCTTAAATCATCTAAATCATTTTTCAAATCATCAAGTTCGCCCTCTAAATCTTTTAGATTATCTTCAAGATCTTCCTTTCTAACGGGATCAGTTTCATTTGCAATATCATCCTTTAAATCTTTAATATCATCCTTCAAATCACTTATATCACTTTTAGTATCGTCAATATCATTTTCAATATTTCTACATTTTTTATCACTACCTCTTGATAATACAACAGGTTCATTAAACTGCAAGGCATTATAGTCATTACTTTGAACTTGATTTCTCAAGTTTGTATTTTCAGACTGAAGGGTCAAAAGATGTTGATTTAGTTCATTTTGATTATCTTGTAATTTGGAAATTGTATCTTGAAGATTATTAGTTGTTGACTCTGAATCATCATCATTTAAATTTCCATTAAAACCTCCAGTTCCAACTAAAAATCCTCCTAAGGCAAAAAGAATAACCGCAAAGACGATTAATATAACAATTAAGGCACCCTGTGTGTTAGCCATTTCAAAGTAGCATTGTTTTAATTTATAAAGATTTAGATTGTGTGTTACTACTTTTAATTAAGGTAGTTTTTATGTAACTAATTACCCCATAACATTTATAATATGTTTTTCTTATATTAATCCATGAAAAAGAACAATATGATAACTATAGGAATAGTAGTATTTATTATTGCCGTATCATTCTTCATCTTAACAAGAGATAAACCGGTAGTTTCTGAAGAATTAGCAAAATGCATTGGTGATAATTCATTACTTTATGTTCAGAAAGGTTGCATTCACTGTGAAACTCAAAAAAAGATGTTTGGTGATAGTTACCAATTTCTAAACGTTGTTGACTGTTTCTATGAAAATGATGTTTGTACTGATGAAAATATAAGGGCAACCCCTACATGGGTTATTACATCATCTGGTTCACATGTTGAAGGCATCCAAAGCATAGACAAGTTAAAATCTTTAACTGGATGTTAATATGGTAGGAAATTCTTTATTTTTTAGTATAACTGCCCTCGCACTTGCAGATTCAGTTAATCCATGTGCTTTAGCGGTTTTACTTATCGTGCTTATAACAATATTAACAAAAAATCCTGATAAGAGATATAAAGTTTTAACCGCCGGTTTTTCTTTCATCTCCGCAGTATTCATTGGTTATTTAATTTACGCCGTGATTATTATTCAATTATTTACAACAATGTCTGCTTACATGAGAGATTTTGGAGTTTATCTTTACAATGGATTAGCAATTTTAGCAATGATTATTGGTGCACTTAACATTAGAGATTATTTTAATTATAAACCGGGCAATATTGGAAGCGAAATGCCTTTAATATTTCGTCCAAAAGTAAAACAATTAATTAATGGAATAACCTCTGTAAAAGGAGCTTTCATCATAGGAATTTTTGTAACATTATTTTTATTGCCTTGCACAGCCGGCCCTTTATTCGTTGCATCAGGTTTATTAACTGAAATGGGATTAATAAAAGCATTACCTTGGCTATTATATTATAATTTTCTTTTCGTTCTCCCTATGATAATTATTATAGGAATAGTTTATTATGGATTTAAGAAAGTTGATGAAATATCTGGATGGAAAGAAAGAAATATTAGATATCTTCATTTAATTTCTGGAATTCTTCTTTTTGGAATTGGCTTTGCACTTTTGATGAAGTGGATATAAATTCATTTTTATCATCAATCATCTCAGATTTTTTCAAACATGCTTCAATAAATCCCATAAATAATGGAGAAGGATTCATTAAAGACGATTTAAACTCGGGATGAGCTTGCGTTGCAATAAAAAATGGATGCAATGGTAATTCTATAAATTCAACTAACTTTTTATCCTCACTCATTCCACTAAAAATTAATCCATTAGATTTTATAATATCATGATAATAAGGATTAACTTCATATCTATGTCTATGTCTTTCATAAACAAAATCTTTTTTGTATAAATCTCTAACCTTACCAATAATTTGTGCTTTATGGGCACCTAACCTCATTGTGCCACCTTTGTCAAATATTACTTTTTGTTCCGGAAGAATATCAATAACAGGATTTGAGGTATTTGGGTTAATTTCAGTAGTATGTGCATCTTTTAAATTACAAACATTTCTAGCAAATTCAATAACAGCAAGTTGCATTCCATAACATAAACCCAAGAACGGAATATTATTTTCGCGCGCAAATTTTATTGCATTTATTTTACCTTCAACACCACTACTCCCAAATCCCCCTGGAATAATAATACCATCTAATCTTTTATGATTTAATAAATCGGAATTTCTTTCTATTTCTTTTGAATCTAGAAATTCAACATTTATCTTGACTTCATGGTGAGCAGAACAATGAACCAAAGCTTCATTTATTGAAATATAAGAATCCTTTAATTGGTAATCTCCTATATCAAAATATTTACCAATTATTCCAACCTTAACTTCATTTGATGGATTCTTTATTTTAAATAACAATCTCTCCCATTTATCCCAATTAGGTTTTTTTCTTCCTTCAAGATTTAACTTTTTAAGAATTTTCTCTCCTAAAAATTCTTTCATCAAATTAATTGGAGCACCATAAATTGTATTTATCGTTCCCTCTCCAATTAAATCTGGTGAAGAAATAACATTTTCCGAAGCAACATGAGAATAAATCTCAATCTTTTTCTTTCTGACATCATCCAAAGCTCTTTTTCCTCTGCAAATAATAAAATCCGGTTCAATATTATTTTCTCTCAATAACTTTACAGAAATTTGAGTAGGTTTTGTTTTCATTTCTTCAATATGACTTGGAATAGGTAAATAAGTAACTAAAATATTTACAATATTATTTTTACCAACTTCGTCTTCTAAACTTTTTATTGCAAATAAAAAAGGAATATTTTCATAATCTCCAACAGTTCCTCCAATTTCAACAATTACAATATCATAACCTTCTCCAGCTTTTTTTATTCTTGATTTTATTTCATTAGGAATATGTGGTATAAACTGAACAGTTTGTCCTAAAAACAATCCCTTTCGTTCTTTATCAATAACTTCCTTGTAAACTTGCCCTGTAGTAATATTATTAATTTTTGGAATAGATTGATCCAGGAACCTTTCATAATTTCCTAAATCTTGATCTGTTTCCCCGCCATCATCAGTAATCCAAACCTCTCCATGTTCGGTGGGACGCAAAGTTCCAGCATCGCAATTCAAATATGGATCCACTTTTATGATGGTAATTGAATACCCATATTCTTTAAGAATTCTACCAATTGACGCCGACGCAATTCCCTTTCCCACACCAGAAATTACACCCCCAGTAACAAAAATATATTTAGTCATAACATAAAAAATAATTCAACCATTATAAAGATTTATTATCTCTCTGGAGTTAGGATTAATTTAAAGAAAAATTTACATCATCTGTAAAAATTCCAGAGACATTTCTTTTTAGTATTCTTAATGCTTCATCTAAGGCTTTTTGTTTCTTAACCCAACCAAGTTTTTTTACAATTCTTCTTTCAGGTTCCTTATGTCGTGAACGATTGGGATCAGGATCAAATCCAGAATACAATATATTATATCCTCTCAAGTTTCTTTCAACTTTCGTTTCTGACCATGCATGTGGAAAATAACTACAATAATATCCACTTTCATTCCCACTAATAGTTATGTCAATCATAAAATTTAATCGTAATATTTAATTTATAAGCTTTTGCTATTAATGATATTTTTAATTAATACTTAATTCTCTTCTAACCGTATCATATTCTTTTTCATCAAAAGTCAAAATAGTAACTCTCTTGAAATATATTTCATAAATTAAATTAGAACCTCTACTAAGTTGATAAAATCTATAAGGTCCAAATGGTCCATTTTTGCTATTTTTAAAAATTCTTCCATATCCTGACAACACTTCAATTATTTCATGGATAGATTGTTCTGATATTTCTTTAGACATACCAATTGGAGTATAAGTTTTTCTTTTATCCGACTTTATTGTTAATCTTGGTTTTTCTGGCTCAAAAAATGCCTTTCCCCTTTCAGGAATCCCTCTATAAATTATATAATTTCCATAGTCAGAACTATAAATTTGTTCAGGTGAATTAGAATTTTTTTTTGTCTTTTTCTCAAGTTGACCCATATCAAATCTTTCCAATCTTTCTGATTCACCCTCAAGAGTAAAAGTCATGCAAAAACCCATATTATAAAATGTCTTCTGAAATATTTATACTTAACGAATGTTAAGTATTCCTTAGAGAAAACCTTTAAAACCAATCAAAAACTAATTTTCTTATGGCTAATATAATCCGTCAACCAATTGTAACTGTAGTAGGTCACGTCGACCATGGAAAGACCTCTTTACTGGATAGTTTCAGAAAAACTTGCATTCAAGAAAACGAAGCAGGGGGAATTACTCAAAAAATTTCATTCACTCATTATCCAATTGATAAAGTAAAAGCATCTTGTCCATTAATTGAAAAATCTGGAATTGAAGTAAATATTCCCGGTTTCTTACTAATTGATACTCCCGGGCACGCCGCATTTACAAACCTCCGAAAAAGAGGAGGAAGTTTAGCCGATTTAGCAATTTTAGTTATTGATATAAATGAAGGAATAAAACCCCAAACTGCTGAAGTATTGCAAATTCTAAAACACAACAAAACACCCTTCATAATCGCACTAAATAAAATAGACAATATCTCCGGATGGAGAAAACAATCGATTGACAAATCAATTAAAGACACATTAGAAACCCAATCTCAAAATGTTAAAGACACATTTAATGAAAGACTTTTCACTTTGGAAGGCTCTTTGCATAGTTATGGATTTGAAGCAGATTTATTTTTTAACATTAAAGATTTCACAAAAAAAATTGCAATAATTCCAATCTCAGCTAAAACCCAAGAAGGAATTCAAGAATTATTAATGATGCTATGTGGATTAAGTCAAAAATATCTTTCAGAAAAATTAAAGTTAAACAATGAAGCAAAAGGAATAATTCTAGAAGTTAAGAATGAAAAATCAATGAATTATGCAGAAGCAATTTTGTACGATGGAATTTTAAATAAATCAGATGATATTGCTATTTCAAGTTTTGAAGGAAAACCCATTATATCAAAAATTAGAATATTGGAAGAAATAGAACCTTTATGTGCTAAATTTAAACCAAAAAATCAGGTCTCTGCATCAACAGGATTAAGATTACAAATTGTAAATTCTGGAAAATCAGAAATACTTCCAGGTATGCCATTCCAAGTTTACAATAGCAACGACGAATATCTTGAAAACGAATTCAAGAAACAAGTTTCAGAGAATATTAAATTATCAAAAAAAGGAATTATTGCAAAAGCGGATTCTCTTGGAAGTTTAGAAGCCCTTTTAGTTTTATTAGAACAAAATAATATTTCTGTAGTTAAAGCAGGAATAGGAAAAATAAATAAATCAGATATTATCTCCGCAAAAGCCAATCTTGATTTAAATGAAATTGATGCGATTGTCATTGGTTTTAATGTTGAAATGGATGACGACGCAAAGGAACTCTCAAAAAAAGATAAAATAACTGTATTAAAAGATGAAGTAATCTACAAACTTATAGAAAATTTAGATACATGGAAAAAGTCAAAATCACAAGAAATAGAAAAAAGAAGATTAATGGAATTAACAACTATTTGTAAATTAACCATTTTGCATAAATATGTTTTTAGAAATTCAAATCCGGCAATTTTTGGAGTGAAGGTTGAAGCAGGGAAATTAAAATCAAATCTACAATTAATAGATTCTAAAGGAGAGAAAGTTGCAAGATTAAAAAATATACAATTAGACAATAAAAGTGTTAACGAAGCCAGCGAAGGAATGGAAGTTGCTATTTCTCTTCCAGGAATAAATTTTGAAAGAAGATTAGGAGAAGATCATAAATTTCTTTATGCAGACATATCAGATTCACAATTTAAAAAATTCAAAAAGAACAAAGATTTGCTTTCACAATCAGAGATAAAAACATTAAGGGAAATTGCTGAAGTTAAGAGAAAGGGGAAGGGAGGGTGGGGCGAGGCAATTTGAAAGCAGGTATTTGAATTTATTGATGAGACTTTCAGGTTGCCGAGTAAGTTTAGCTTGCTTACGTGAGGATGATTAGGAGGAAAACACTAATGCGAAAATTTTTAGAATGAGGGGTTTTAGATTTATGTGGGAAATTATTTGAAATTAATCTTTTAATCATTCAATTTTATTTTCTAAGTTCCTATTTTTTCTTTCAATTATTTTTCCACGAATTCCTTCGTATACTAAAGATAGTGTATTTGTTATTGGAGGGATTAATAAAAGTTCTTCTGGAACTTGTGTTGAGGTGAACGGAAAATTTAAATTAGTGTCTGGAGCTAAATTCATAATGGATAATGTGTATGAGATAACTTCCCCTGTAAATAATGTCATTCCTAAAACTCCGCCGTAAATAGCGCCTGCGCATTCCATCATTGATGAGCTTTCTTTTGGATCAATATATTCGTCGTCATTTTTTCTAAAATATATTGGTATTGCGTGAAGCATTGCTGTTTGCATCGCACTAAATTCTACAAATCTATTCCAAAATCCTTTTTGCTTTTTTGTCATTTTTGGATTTGACATGGGATTTATATAAATATTCTTACGCTGAATGATACATTTAAAAATTCTAAAGAATATTCATATTCATAAAAGAGGCAAAATGAAAAAAGACTACTTTCCTCCAAGCCAAGTTGCAAAATATTATTTTAAATTATTTTTTAAAATTCTAATTTACATTACAATTATAACTATTGTCGTCTTATTAATTAAATATAATAAAGAAGTCCTAGATTTAATCTCTAATTCTTCTGATTACTTTAAATAAAATGGGGGATTTAAGCACGGTATTTATCACAATAGGTTTTATTGCATTACTTGAAGGCATCCTTTTTTTTGCATTTCCAGATTATTCTAAGAAATTATTTACTAAATTAACTGATAATACCAAAAAAATAAGAAAAATAGGATTTATTGAAATTATTGTTGCCATTTCATTATTAATCCTTAGCTTACTTCTTCGAATTTAAAATAATAGATATTTTGCCTTTTCTATCCAAAAGGTTTTTAAGCCCACTTTATAATAAATTATTATGGTTTTCAAGATAAATATAGCATCAAAGAATGGAAAGACATACAAACTTGAGCTAGAAAATGAAGGACTTGAAGGATTAAAACTTAACAATAAAATCAAAGGTAATGAAATTCTCCCTGATTTAAGTGGATATGAATTTGAAATAACTGGAGCAAGTGATAAAGCTGGCTTTCCATTAATGAATTATTCAGAAGGTGTCGGATATTCAAAACAATTACTAAGTTATGAAGCAGGTATGCATAAACGTCCAAAACACGAAGGTAAAAGAAAAAGAAGTGATAATAAACCTAAAGGATTACGTTTAAGGAAAACAGTGAGAGGAAATACAATAAGCAATTCTACATCTCAAATAAATCTTAAAATAATCAAAGAAGGAGATAAAAAACTTGAACAAGTTTTTGAAGCTCAAACAAAATCAAAAACACCCAAGGAAAATAGAAAAATAAAAAGAGCAAAAGCAAAGGAAGCGCCAAAGGCTGAAAAGAAAGTTGAAGAAGTTAAGGAAGAAATTAAAGAAGAAGTGAAGGAAGAATAAAATGTCAACAGGATACGAAGGCAGACTTGAAGGTTTAGCAACAATCCATGAAATTCCAAAAGACGGTTTAACCGAATCTCAAAGAATAAGAAATCATAATGAAGCCATGAGAAAATCTGGGAAAGATGACTTTTGGCGAACACAAGCTATTTCCTTGGAAGAATATAGAAGAAGACAAGAAGAAGGAATAGGTTATAAGGAATAAATAATCTAATTCCAACGCCACAATCTTAAAAAACCCTTATTTTAATAAAATAAAATGAAAATCGCAAAAATCTGTGTAAGAAAGAAAAAAACAGTCGATACGGACAGATTATTATCAAATTTTGAAACTCAATTAAGAACTCAAATAGAAAAAATCGCTTCTTATAAAAGAATCACAGGAGGTTCAAGAGTTGAAAGGCAATTCTTTGATATGCAAGGAGAAGCAAATCAAAGATATATTGAAACGGGCGACGAAAATTTTATTAGGTTATATGAGGAATTCGCAGAAAAATATAATCAGGCTGTAACAGCAACAGTTGAATATAAATCAAAACTTGAAAGAATTGGACATGAGGTTAGAATTCCAGATGACACTGAATTACATAATTCATATATTACAAATGAAAAAGGAGAACATCCAATTGGAGAAGGGTATCGTGTAGAAGAAGTTTTGAATGGAAAAAGAGGAAGAGAAAGAGGAGAAGAGAAACCCTATGAAACAGAAATTCATGTTGAAGATGATCCAAGAACTGGATTGGTTGAATAAAACCAAAACCCTTTTAATCCCTTTATTTCATATCATTCTATGACAAATAACTTACCGGAATTAAACGTCGGAGTCGTTGGACATATTGACCATGGAAAGACAACTCTATTAAGCAAACTTACTGGAAACCGATACTCATTCTGAAGAATTAAAACGTGGAATTACAATTAAATTGGGATATGCCGAAGTTATAATCTATAAAAAGAAAGATGGTTCATTAACAACTAAAAAAGATAAAGATACAACACCATTAAGGTATATTTCATTTATCGACGCTCCAGGACATGAAATGCTCATGGCAACAATGTTAAGCGGAGCCGCAACAATAGATGCTGCAATATTAGTAATATCGGCACAGGAAGGAATAAAACCACAAACAAAAGAACATTTTATGGCGCTAAAAGCAAAAAATGTAAAAAAGACAATAATCGTCCAAAATAAGATTGATTTAGTTTCAAAAGAAGAAGCCATAAAAAACTACAATGAAATAAAAAAATTTGTAAGGGGAACAGTCGCTGAAAACTCACCTATAATACCTGTTTCGGCATTACAAGAAATTAACATTGATAAAATTCTTGAAGAACTTGTCAAAATAGAGATACCTGAAAGAAATATTAAGGATAAACCCATATTTTTAGTTGCAAGAAGTTTTGATATTAATAGACCTGGGACGAATATAAGCGAATTAAAGGGAGGAGTCCTTGGAGGAATATTAAAATCTGGAAAATTAAGTGCGGGAGAAGAAATTGAGATAAAACCAGGACTAAATCTAATTAAATCAAATCAACAAGTATATGAAACTATCACCACAAAAATTCTTTCAATTCACAAAGGAAATGAAATTGTGAAAGAAGTGACCCCTGGAGCTTCAATTTCTTTAGAAACAGAATTAGATCCTTTCATTACGAAGACAGATTCACTGACTGGTTGTTTAGTTTCATTAAAAGGAAAATTACCGGAAATAGTAAATAAAACAAAAATAAAATATAATTTATTTCCTGAAGTTCTTGGTGTTCAAGAACGAAAAGATGTCGATGCATTAAAAACAAAAGAAATGTTAATGTTATCTGTTAATACAACAATCACGGTCGGTTCAGTAGAAAAAATTGATTTAAAAAATAATCTAATCGAATTGAATCTAAACATCCCCATAGTCCCTATAATTGGAGAAAATGTCGGAATAGCACGAAACGTCGGCGGACATTGGAGACTTATTGGGTTTGGGGAGATTGTTTAGAAGTGTGAAAAAATTTAATTTCTTGAAGCCAAAGAAGAAAAAAGAATGTTCTTCACTTTTTCAATTGCTATAGGATGATAATCGAATCCTTGAAGTAGATTATTTCCATGAATTTGTTCTAAATCTTTTAATGAGGAAGGGCAATCTCCTCCATCAGCAAAAACTTTTGTTTCAGAAAAGCAATCATGCTCATTTACTTTTGGAATATATCCTATAACATAAGGAGGAAGTTCATGATTATCATGAGTGAGAGACATAGTTGATACACATAATTCTCGAACCAATCTACCATCAAGTTGAATAGGTAATCTAAAACCTGAAGAATCATAAACTACAAGTCTTGTTTTAAAAACATAATGCTCTGTATCTTCAGCGAGTCTACCAAAACAACTATTATTTTCTTGTTTTGCGTTAACTTTTCTTTCCCATTCTTCACTTGTAACTCTTAGTTCTATTCCGTTAGGTAAATAAAAAGAATCCGGATCATGGACAATTTTTTCTCTAGTTCTTGTTCTTAATCCACTTCTACCCCTTCCAAGCATATCTCCTTCTCGAGTAATAGTTTCATTGTACATTATGTTTTGGTATTCCTCCTTTTTATAAACATTTCTATTCTCAATAATATTTATAACTCACATTTCTCTAATGAATTTTATGGCACAATATTCTCATTCAAAACTATCAACATTTGAACAGTGTAAACTAAAATACAAATTTAGATACATTGATAAAATAAAACCGGAAATAGAACAATCTATTGAAGCATTTTTAGGAAGTTGTGTACATTCAACATTAGAATGGCTATACACTTTAAAAAAAGACGAAGGCAAAGTTCCATCTATAGATGATGTTATTGTTCATTATACCGAAGTCTGGCAAGAAGGATTTTCAGAGGATTTTTTAATCGTAAAAGAAAGCCAAGGTTATAATTATAAATCTTATTTTGATATGGGAATAACTTTTCTATTAAATTATTATATGAGAAAATATCCCTTCAACGAAAACACTCTCGCTTTAGAAAAAAAAATAAATTTTAATATTGGAGAAAAAAATAAGAATTACATAATTGGTTTTATAGATAGATTAGTTCATGATTTAGATGAAGATACCTTGGAAATCCACGATTATAAAACATCAAATTTTTTACCAAGCCAAGAAAAAATGGATGCTGATAGACAATTGGCTTTATATTCTATAGCGATTAAAAAAGAATTTGGACATGATAAAAAAATAAAACTTATTTGGCATTATCTTGCGCACAATACTGAAATCCATTCTGAAAGAACTCATGAAGAATTAGAACAATTAAAAATTGACATAAACGCTTTAATTGAAGTTATTGAATCAACCTCAGATTTCCCTTATAATAAATCCGCTTTATGCGATTGGTGTGAGTACAAAAGTATTTGTCCGGCGTGGGGGAATTCTCCTGAGAAGATTGGGAAAGATGACAAGATTGATAGATTTCCGACGCTGAAGAAGTATATGAAGGAATGATTTGGAACTCGCAAGCTCGTTCTATAAATTTTGGTTAACTCAGATTCAATATTGATGAGAGTATTTTAATAAATCTAGATTAAAATGATTATATAATCTGCGAATGAGGTGAGCAGGTATTTACTCTTTCCCCTCGTTGTGTTTCACAGAAAAATATAAAAACCTGAAGATTATCGAGTAATTATGGAACAAACTATTGATATTAGAAAAATGAATGAAGATTTAATTGCCTTAAAGTTAGAAGTTGCTAAAATTAGAGAAGATTTAGGTTTTGCACGTGATACTGAAGAAGCTTGGGAAGAAATAGATGAAGGAAAAGGCATTACAATGTCTAAAGAAGAATTCTTGAAAGAAATTGACAAATGGTGAAATATACTTATGCGCCAAAATTTCAAAAGACTTTCAAAAAACTGGATAATTCTTTAAAAATTCAAATTAAAAAATTAGTAAATAAAATTATTGAAAATCCTGAAATTGGAAAGTCAATGAAGTATAATAGGAAAGGAACGAGGGAAGTTTATGCTGGAAGTTTTAGGTTATCATATTCTTATGATAATGATGCGGACGAACTGATTTTTTTAACAATTTATCATAAGGACGAGCAATAATGTAACTTGCAAGTGGTAATAGACGAAAGGTTTTTATAGGACGAATTTTACTTGATTTTATGGAAGAAACTAAAAGGAAGAAATTAGATGAACTTGTAGGGAAACTTGGAATGAGCCAATCATTAGCCGTGCTTTTGGATTCTGATGAATATTATGAAAGATTTGAAAGAGCTGTTGAGAATTGTTTGCAAGAATATTTAGAAGGGAAAAAGGGAAGAAGTATTAACACTGTTTATTGGAAATCTAAGTTAGGGGGTAAAGTGATTCTAAGACCAACTTTAGTTCCTTCAAAATATTTTGATGTATTTAGAAGAAACTATGGTATTGGTTGTTCTAACCAAACATTAAGAGAAATTGGAACAAGTGAAGGGGTCTCATTAGGATGTATTGGACAAAAAGTTAGAAGTGTAGTTGAAATTTTAAGGCAAAAAAACAAAAGAGATATTTGGTATGGGACATTGTAATTAATTTTACTCTTTCCCCTCTCCATCACCATTACTAGCATCCTGAACTTTAGCTAAATCAGTAATATAATCTCCTTGTTGAAGTTTAACAATTCTCACACCTTGAGCGGCCCTTCCCATAACTCTAATATTATCCAAA
>Ga0209542_10015317_pt1 | contig 12892 bp, 9 predicted proteins | sample RifCSPhighO2_01_FD_184028 | JGI IMG/M metagenome (GOLD analysis project Ga0209542, IMG submission 184028) | Soil microbial communities from Rifle, Colorado - Rifle CSP2_plank highO2_0.1 (SPAdes) (version 2) | ecosystem: Environmental > Terrestrial > Deep subsurface > Rock core/Sediment ... | reverse complement strand
AAGAGACCGAAGAGGACTGTGAAAGCAGGGGTTGTGTGAACGACTCCGAGAGCTGTGTTTGGAGACCCGCCACTAACGATTGCGGTAAAGAGGCAAACCCTTCCTGCGGCGGGGGCGACGATGGAGATGATGATGGCGACGGTCCTTCTGTAGGTGGATGCAATAATGCTTCCGGATGTACGACCTTTACTGACGATAACTGCACAATTATCCGCTATCATTGCGATGACAAAACCAAACCTGCTTGTGGTGGCAGTGAAAATCAAAATGCAACAAGTAAATCTAGCTTGGGGTTTGTCGCCAACTGCGGCATGGAACAAATTGACATGGCTTGTGACAATAATAAAAATCCCGACACTAAAGATAGTGAGAAATACCCAGATCAATGGTTTGCTTTTAAGCGCTACGACAATAACTGTGTGGACAGGCATTCCGAATGCCGCAACAATGCTTGTGTCAATGTTGACGGCTCGGGCCAAGACGAGTGCGACAATGATTCAGACTGCGGCGGCGGCGGCGGCCCATCACCATCATCAACGGCAAACACTTACTCCTGCGTAGATTTAACCAAAAAAACTGAAGCGCCGGTTTTGGGCGACACCGTTGAATTTAAATGTGACGGCAAATCTTCCGCTAACAATCCTGTGGCCTTCTTTAGACACCGGGTTGACGGCGGCGATTATACTAAAAGCTCAGCCATCAACCTTAATGACTCTAAAAATGCTAAATACAGTATTACTATTGATAGAGCCGGCGACTGGCAAGTTCAATGCCGTATCTGTACCAATGCCAACGCTAACAACTGTACTGCTTGGGGAGAAGCTAAATAAATATGGAAAATAAACCTAACCAAAGAAAATGGTTGCTGTTTAGCCTAATTGGCTTTACCGGCATTTTGTTAGTCACCGCCGCCGTCCTGTTTTTCCAAATTAACAAACCAACCCAGCTGCCGCAGGTGCAACAAACGACTACAGCTGCCAAAGTTTGCCAGCTGAGTTTTACCGTTGCCGGCTCACCTTCACCCACGCCCACACCAACACCCACCCCGACACCCACGCCGACCCCAACACCCACGCCGACGCCAACACCCACGCCGACGCCAACACCGTCACCCATTGCTTGTTTTGACACCTGCGACACCGATGACGATTGTGAAGGCAGTTTAAGCTGTCAAACTGTCGGCGGGACTAAACGCTGTGTTAACCCCAGCTGTGCTGAAGACGCTGATTGTTCTTGTGCCTCACCCTCGCCCTCGCCGTCAGCCAGCCCGACTCCAATCACCCAAGCTTCGCCCTCACCGTCAACCATTGCCCGGGCCGAACAACCCACCTTACCCCAGGCAGGAGTGAGTACACCGGCGGTACTGGGAGTTTCTGCGGGAATTCTACTAATGCTTCTAGGTTTGCTCTTCTAACGCCAACTGGGAAGCCAGAACCAATATTTGAGCCAATCTGCCGGTAATGGCAGCGCAGTATTTAAAGGATAAAAGAAGAAAAAAGTAACTGCCGTTAATATTAAAAACCAAGGGCGAAATTTTTTATGCCTGTTAAGCGTGTAGGCTAAAATGATAATCAACAAAGGCAGGGCGGGCAGATAATGGTGCAGGAATAAAATCCTGGGTGATAAGCCTAGGGGCAAAAAGAGTAAACCATAACTTAAAAGTAAAAAGATAACCGGTTGGATAAAGCGCCGTTTAAAGATGGTGTAAGCAGCGGCTGCCGCCCCGCCCCAGAAAACAAGCGGATTGCCTAAGTTGTAAATGTGGGCAATTTTATCAGGGAAATACTTAACGTAAAACCACACCGGCCTGACTAAAAGCGGCCAGGTTAAAGCGGTCGACTGATAGCTGTGACTGGCTTTTAATCCGGTTTGATACCACCAAATCTGCTGATGAAGGTGCCAAAAATCAGTTAAGCTGTGGCCTTGGAAGAAAAATTGGATAAACGACATAAAATAAATCGCCAGCGGGATCACGGTTAAACTATAAATAATTTTAAACGGGGCGCGAAGCGTCCCAGCTCTAGCTGACCACAATAACCACAATGTAAAAATCGGATACAAAAATACGGCCGAGTGTTTGGTGGCTAGCGCCAATCCGGTAAATAGACCAGTTAAGTACCAGCTTTTTTTAAAGAAAAAAGTCAGCGCCAAAAGAATAAAAGTGGTGACAAAAATATCATTCATGGTGATTCGCGACATAGTTAAGTGAAGATTATCAAGCGATAAAATTAAGGCAGCGGTTAAAGCGATTGGCCGACTTTTAAATAATGTCAGGGCCAGAAAATAAACGGCCGTTACTGACAAAACGCCAAATAAGGCAGAGGGGAAGCGCCAGGCAAAAGAAGTATTGCCAAAAACCTTAACCGAGCTGGCCTGGATTAATTTAGCCAGTGGCGGATGCAGCCACTCGTAAGCCGTATTTGGCTCCGGCGGCTGATGCCACCATTCATAGCCGGCGGGATTATTTTGAGCATAAGCTTTAATCGTTACCACATGATAAACCTCATCAAAAACATACTGATTGGGGTTACCTAATAGATACAAGCGGGTAACGGCAGTGAAAATTAAGATTAAAATCAGATAAAATCGAAACATATGGCTATTGTACCAGTCATTCTAACTTTGGGTTTAGCCTTGTGGACGGTAATTACTTTTTATCTAAGCTGGCTTTTGGGCTTTAACCAGGTAACCATTATTCTTTCCACCTGCCTGGTTTTGACTGCCGGTTGGCTTAAGCTAAGACAGCTTAAACTTAAGCTGACTATCAACTGGTGGCTGACGGCTAATTTATTTTTCTGGGCAATTTGGTTTGGAGTTATTTTTAGCCAAATGCTTAAGTTTGAACCTGATGGATTGTATGCCGGCTGGATTAATGTTTGGGGGGATTGGGCCTCACATTTAAGCTACGCCAGCTCGTTTGCCTACGGCGACAACTTTCCGCCGACAATGCCCCTTTTAACCCAAAGCCGCTTCGGCTACCCGTTTTTAGCTGACTTTTTTGCGGCCATTTGGGTCAAATTAGGACTTGGCTTGATTCCGGCGATGCTATTTTCCTCCTGGCTCTGGGCGGTCTTATTAACCTACTGGCTGATGGCGCTGGGGCGGACTTTAAGCGGCAAGTTAAGGGTTGGCGTTTTAACTGCTTGGCTGTTTTTGTTGGGCGGGGGCTGGGGCTGGTGGTGGTGGCTTCAAACTTTTAACTTCAATACCGAGTACACGCATTTAAAAATCGCTAACCTTGAGTGGATCAACATCATTACTTCTCAAGTTATTCCCCAGCGCGGCTTTGTCATGGGTTTTACCTTAAGCTTATTGATCTACTATCTTTTGTGGCATAAAAAATTAAGACTGGCTGCCCTGACCCTAATCACTCTCCCCCTAATTCAGGCTCACGCCTTAATCATTCCCTTGGCCGTAGCCTTTTTCATGAATGTTACTCGCCAATTAAAGTCAAAAGATTGGTGGCGGTTTTGGCTGATTGTAGTTTTAGGCACTCTGCCTCAGCTTTTATATTTTTACGGCCAATCCGGCAACGGCCTGAGTTTTATCCGCTGGCGGGTTGGCTGGATGGCCAGTCAAGGTCAGGATAGCCCCTGGTGGTTTTGGCTGAAAAACTTAGGCAGCTTCTGGCCCTTAAGCCTGATTGGCTTAGCCTTGGTCAAAAAACGGCTTAAGCTTTTTACTATTCCCTTCTGGGTCTTGTTTGTCGCCGGAAATTTTGTAATTTGGCATCCCTGGGAGTGGGATAACAGTAAATTTTTTACTCATTGGTTTCTGGTAATGACGCTGTTAACCGCCGTTGCCTTAGAACGAGGGCTGTCCCACAAGCTTTGGCTTATTAAATTAGCGTCGCTTATTGCCTTCGTCAGCGTCATTGCCTCCGGCACTTTAGATAATCTTTATTTGAGCCAGTACCAGCAAAGAAAACTGCGATTAATCAAGCAGTCTGACTTACTTTTGGCCGATTGGGTAAAAATCAATACTCCAACTGATTCGCTGTTCCTGACGGCCGACAATCATGACCACTGGCTGCCTGTTTTAACCGGCCGCAAGATAATTTTGGGGTATAAAGGCTGGCTCTGGACATATGGTCTTAATTATTTCCCGGCAGAAAAAACCGTTAACCGCATCTGGCCGGGGGGCGATTTGGCCAAAGAAACGTTAGCTGAATCTGGCGTTGATTATGTCGTTATCGGCCCGGCGGAAAAAGACTTAGCTAAAGACTTAAATCAGGCTTGGTTTGATTTGAATTTAACTCCTGTTTACCAAAATCAGGATACCACTATCTATCGTTTTGATACAAAAGCTCCTTAACGTAATTGTGCACCAGCTGCCAATCGTCATTAATCGGCAGGAGTACCCACTGGCCGTAAATTGCTGTTTCAGGATGGTAGAGTAAAGCCGGCAAATCCTCGCTTTCACTCCCCTGATCAATGACGCCGGTGCGAATTTGATCTTTAGCCTTCAGACCAAGCTTAGCTAGGTCCGGATAACCGGAAGAAGGTAAGTCGGTTTTGACCGAGTCTTTAAACAGGCGGTATAAAGTTCTTAATTTGCCGGGGTTTAATAAGGTACCAACTGATAAAAGTTTGTTTTTAAAGGCCAAAATTACCTGCTGTTGACGTCCGGCCCGGGCATAATCAGTCCCCTCAACCCCGCCGGAATATCGGGAGCGGACATACTTTAAAGCCTCACTGCCGTTAAAATGCTGGGAACCGGCCTTAAACTCGACCCGCTCATACCGCTCCGGCTCCGGCTCGACTTCTTCTTTGCCGGGAATCGGGTACTGATCGTCGACAAAACCGTGGGGCACGACCAGATCAATTCCCCCTAAAACATCAACTGCCTTTTCAAAGCCGGAAAAATCTAAAACAGCGGCATAATGAATCGGCTGGTCAATGATCTCGCCGACCGCCGCCTTAGCCAAAGTAATACCGCCACCGGCTGTTTGGGTTTCGCCGTAAGGATAGGCCGTATTTAGCTTAGCTGATAACGACTCAATCCAAATATCGCGAGGCAAAGAAATCAAAACCGTGTCGCCGGAAGTCAAATCAATCGACACCAGGATGATGCTGTCGGTCAAGTCGGCCCCGGGGTGGTTACCGCCGCCCACGCCCAAAAGTAAAAAGTTGGTTCGGTTTTGATAGCTTTCCAGGCTGTCGATTGCCGGGTTAACCAGATTTAGGGCCAATTTTCCGGCTCGAGCCAGAGTCGGCGTCAGCCACCAAACGATTGCCAAAATCAAACTGATGCTTAAAAAATATATAAGCGGCCGGAAAAACCAGAGGTGTTTATAAGCTTGGCGCTTTAAAAAGCCTGAATTTAGCTTCATGATAAGATTCTAACATGACGCCCACCTGGCTTAAATCACTTAATCAACCGCAGCTATCGGCCGTCACTCACGGCCAAGGCCCTTTATTGATTTTGGCCGGGGCCGGCAGCGGTAAAACCCGGGCGTTAACCTATCGGGCGGCTTACTTAATCAAGGAAAAAGGGGTGGAGCCGAAACGGATTTTATTAGTCACTTTTACCAACAAAGCCGCCAAAGAAATGAAAGATCGGATTAAAAGATTGGTGGGCGACAATAATGATCTTCCTTTTGCCGGCACCTTCCATTCTTTTTGTGCCGGGCTATTAAGGCGTGACGGTCGGCACATCAATCTTTCGCCTGATTTTACAATTTACGACGAGGACGACTCTATCACTGCCGTCAAACAAGCAGTTACTAACTTAAAACTCGATCCGAAAAGATTTAAACCCCGGGCGATCAAAGCCGCTATCAGCCAAGCTAAAAATGAACTTTTAGATCCGGGTGAATATCACCAAGCCGCCAAAGGTGACTTTTATAAAACTGTTGCCGGGATTTATCCTGAGTACCAGCGTTTATTAAAACAATACCAAGCGGTTGACTTTGACGACTTATTAATTTTGGCGGTCAAGCTGCTCACGGTTAAAGAAGTTTTAAACAAATATCGCCAACTCTTTGAGTACGTTCTGGTCGACGAGTACCAAGACACCAACAAGGCTCAATACCAGCTGACTAAAATGCTGACCCTAACCTCACGCAACTTAACGGTCGTTGGTGACGCTGCTCAGTCAATCTATTCCTGGCGCGGGGCAGATTATCGAAACCTGTTAAGCTTAAAAGCAGACTTTCCCGATTTAACGATTATTAATCTGGAGCAAAACTATCGTTCCAGCCAAAACATTTTATCGGCCGCCAACGCCGTGATTGCTAAGAATCGACTTCACCCGATTTTGAATTTATGGACCAATTCGCCGGCCGGCGAAAAAATCAGTCTTTTTGAAGCCGACGACGAAACAGTTGAGGCCCGGTTTTTAATTGCCTCAATTAAGGTGGCCAAAAAACCCTTAAGTCATTTTGCCGTTTTGTATCGGACTAACGCTCAGTCTCGGGTGATCGAAGAAGCCTTAGTCAAAGCCGGTGTACCCTATGTACTTATCGGCGGTGTTCGCTTTTACGACCGTAAAGAAATTAAGGATTTACTTGCCTATTTAAGGTTTTGCTTCAACCCCAAAGATGCGGTTAGCTACCAGCGCTTAGAAAAATTGGGCAAGAGGCAATTAGGCGTTTTCTTGGACTGGCTACAAAAGGATAAGATCGTCAAGCTAACCTGGCCGACAAAAAAATTATTAACCCAAATTCTTAAAGTCGTCGCTTTCGAAAAACGTTTCAACCCAAAAGACCCGGAGGAATTATCCAGGCTGGAAAACATTAAAGAACTTTTAAGCGTGGCCAAAATTTGGCCAAAATTAGGCGAGTTTTTGGAAAATGTCACCCTGATTCAAGCCAGCGATGTGGAAAGCAATCAGGACTCGGTAACGTTAATGACTCTGCATGCTTCCAAGGGTTTAGAATTTGACACCATCTTTATGATCGGCATGGAAGAGGGATTATTTCCTCATTCCCGCTCACTTTTTTCCAAAGAGGAGCTGGAAGAAGAAAGACGGCTTTGTTATGTCGGCATGACTAGAGCCAAGCAAAAACTTTATTTCACCTTTACCCGGCGTCGGCTTTATTTCGGTTTAAGCTCTTCAAACGCCGTTTCCCGCTTTTTAGGTGAAATTGACGAAAGTTTAGTAGAGGCAGCTTTACCGGATTTACCGGACGACAATGCTATTATAAATATAAATGATTATTAGGGACATTAATTCTTCCGATAAGTCTATCTTTAGCGCCGCTGCCGGCCACCCCTTGCAGTCTTATGAGTGGGGCGAGTTTAGGGAAAAAAGCGGTTTGAAGGTAGCAAGAAAGGGTGTCTTTGACGGCAAAAAACTAATCTTGCCGCTTTCTGTCACCATCCATCCTCTGCCGGGTGGCTACACTTTAGGTTATTTTCCCAAAGGACCGATGCCCGATGAGACCCAGCTTAAAGTGCTAAAAGAAATTGGACATGAAAATAACTGCTTATTAATCAAGCTTGAACCCAATGTCGGCTCAGTGATTGTTGACCACCAAGTTAAAATTCATGCCTGGGAATCAATTGATCGATTTTTGCGCGATCGGGGGGCCAGACCGGGCCGGCCCCTGTTCACCCGTCACACCTGGCAGCTTAACTTAAAACCAAGCGAGGAAGAACTCTTAAAAAACATGCACTCAAAAACCCGCTACAACCTTAGATTGGCCGAGAAAAAAGGAGTTAAAATCATTGCCGACAATAGCGACTCCAGCTTTGATTGGTTTTTGAAATTATTGTTTGAAGAAACGGTTTCCCGCCAAGGCTTTTACGCTCATAATCCAGACTACTTTAAAACCATGTGGCAAGTACTAAAACCGGCCGGCCTGGCTCATTTATTAAGAGCCGAATACCAGGGAAAAGTTTTGGCTGTATTTATGGTTTTTATCTTTAACGGGGTAATTTATTACCCTTATGGCGCTTCAACCCGGGAAGCCAAAAACGTCATGGCGCCCAATTTATTAATGTGGGAGTTAATTAAGTTTGGCCGGGCAAATGGCTGTAAAATGTTAGACATGTGGGGGGCACTCGGACCCAACCCCGATCACAATGATCCCTGGTATGGCTTTCATCGGTTTAAGGCTGGTTACGGCGGCAAGTTGGTCGAGTTTTTGGGCACTTACGATCTGGTGTTAAAACCACCGCTTTATCCTGTCTACCGGGCGGCTGACAGTCTCCGCTGGGCGGGGCTGCGCGCCAAAGCCAGGTTAAAGCAATGGCGCGTGATCTAAGACAATCGCCCGGTTATGCCGCCTACATGCGCTCCTTGGGCTGGCAAGTAACGGACGGAGTCTTCATTAAACCAATCCCGTTTTTGCCATTTACTCTTATTAAAATTCAGCGTCCCAGCCGTTTGCCAAAATTATCCGCTCTCAAAAAATTTAGGCCGGTTTATATAAGCATTGAGCCTCAACTCGGAGCCAAACCGCCAAAAGGCTTTAAACCAACCACCCCGCTTTTACCGTCTAAAACCGTACGACTAAATTTAACTCTGCGTTTACCCCGACTGCTGGCGGGAATGCACCCGAAAACCCGCTACAACCTTAAAAAACACCAACTGCCGGTTAAAATTTTCAGAGGCGATAAAGTTTCGGCTTCAGTTCTTGAATCGTTTTTTCAAATCTACCGCCATAACAGCCGGCGCCAGCATTTCTGGGGCGTTAACTTTACCCAATTAAAGTCGTTTGTTGCTTGTTTTGGGAAGAATGCATATCTCGTTGTTTGCCGGGAAGGCGGTTTACTGACCCTTGTTTACGACAAAATCGCCTACTACTCCCACAATGCCGCCACAATCAAAGGCCGCCAGCAATTTGCCCCGACAATCTTAACCTGGAAGGCGATTAAGCTTAGTAAAAAACTTAAGTGTCATACTTTTGATTTTGAAGGTGTCACCGATGAGCGTTTTCCGCTAACCAATAAGTGGGCTGGTTTTACCCGCTTTAAACGTAGCTTTGGCGGCAAAACGGTTCAATACCCAGGGGCTTTTGCCAAGTGGCTACTGCCCTGAAGTCGGGATGCCTTCGGGCCAACAATGATCGCGGTACTCGCATCTGACACAATGCCGCCGGTAGTCGGTAGTTCGATTAAACTGATAATTTCTGATCGCCTGCATTGACTTTTTAATTGTGGCCTTAAGCTCGGTCACCGCCTGATCGGGAATGTCAAAACTTCTTTTGATAAATTTACCTTTTTGTAAACCTGATTCGACAAAGTCCAGTTCAGCTTCAACCACTTGATAAGCTAATCGCTGGTCCTGAACAAATAAAAGTTTGTAAAAAACGAGTTGGCGATAAAGATCACCGGATGAATTTTTCGTCTTACCCAAGATGTCGTTTTGACTTTTAGCCGGACCGGTTTTGTAATCAACCACCCTGACGGTTTTTTTTCCTTTATCAATTAAGTCAATCCTGTCAATTTTCCCTGACAGGGCAATGTCATCAAGGCGGGGTTTAGAGTAAAAACCCCCAAAATATTTCTCCACTTCAAGGGGTTTAACCATTTGCGGACGATAATAGTCATAATAATCCGCTAAAGCCCCCGCCCCTTTATTCATAAAGTCAGCTTCAGTTTCCGGCGGCAAAACCTCTTGAGCTAAAGCTTTTTTAAAGTAGATAAGTAATAGTTTCTTCTCCGGTAATTGACCGGTTTTTAGGTACTGCCGATAAAACAACTCAAAAGCTTTGTGGACCGCTGTGCCAAAACTTAAATAAGATCTTTTAGCCTTAGGCACTCTGATCAAGCTGTTAAGTTTAAATTTGTAATTACAGGCAAGGTAAGTATTTAAAGCTGTTGCCGAAAGCTTAAAGTCTTTAAGAATTGAGTCCAAAAACTGTTTTTCTTTCACCGACGGCTTAACGCTTAGCAAAGGCTTTAATAGTCGGCCGATGGCTTTTTTAGCCTCCCGGTCAAATCGGGGAGAAAAATCGTCAACGAAATTTTCCGGGATTTCGGAAATAAACATTGAGGGAACAGCCGCTTTGCCGCTTGAACTGCCGCTATAACGGTCGGCATAGCTTAAGTAGATTTTTTTCTTGGCCCGGGTAACGGCGACATAGAATAGACGGCGTTCGTCTTCATTTTTTTCCTTTTTTAAAAGATCGGTGTAGTTTAAAATTCCCGCTGGAAAGTGAATTAGTTCATGAGTGCGATTATTGCCCCACTTGGTATCGATACAGCGATAAATAAAAACGTAGTCCCACTCTCTCCCTTTTGCCTTATGAACAGTACTTAAGGTCACCGAATTTGTCTGGATGTCTAGGTCTTGTTCAATAATTGCCAACCGGGTTTGACGCATTAATTCCAAATCCTTAATAAAATTTTGAAGGTTTAGTTGATGGTTAGCCTGATTTAAACTTTTAATTTCGGCAAACAGAGAATTTAGGCGATTGAGTTTTTCCACGCTGCCCGGCAAGGTTTCCAGCCAGCGTAAAAATCCGGATTCTTTTAAAACTATCTCAAAAAATTGGCTGAAGGTATTTCGGCTGTCCAGCTGACGCCATTTAGACAATTTACTAATTATGTCAACAATTTTGTCCCCATGGTCAAGCTTTAACTGGGTAAATTTTTCCGAAAGAATAAAGTCGATTAAGTTGGTTTTGGTTGCAGTCACCGCCCGGGACAGTTTTAGAAGATCAAGATGGTCTAAATGTAAAAACTGATAATTAAGTAAAGTGAAGAGGTTAAGATCGTCTCCTTTATGTCCACCCGCGTCATTAATTACCTGCAAGAGCAGTAAAAATTGATTGATCACCGGGTCTTTTAAAACATCCCCGCCGCCTTCAATGTCAATTGTTAGCCCGAATTTGGTGAGCATTTCCGCTAAACTATCGGCGTCTGCGTTGTTTCTATACAAAACAGCAATTTTGTCCGGGGCTACACCTTTTTTAATCAGTTTTTCAATTTCCTGGCCAATCCAAAAAGTTTCCAGAATTTCGGAGGGTAATCTAACCAAAGATAAGTTTGTTTCTTTAAAATAGCTTTGAGATTTAAGCCTGGTGGTGTCCTGTTTAAGTCTTAGGTGGTTTTTGGCAATTACCGCCGAAGCGGCATCTAAGATCGTTTGGGTCGATCGGTAATTTTGCTCTAAATTAATTATTCTTGTCTTGGGGAAAAGTTTTTTGAAGCTGACAAAATTTTCCGTTGAAGCTCCCTGAAACCTAAAAATTGACTGGTTGGGGTCGCCGACGACGAAAACATTTGCTGCCTCTTTCCAATAAGAAGCTAAAAGTTCCAAAACCTGATTTTGGGCCGAGTTGGTATCCTGATACTCATCGACTAAAAAATACAAAAGTCTTTCCTGATAGGTTCTCAACATGTGTTTATCTTGTTTAAAAGCTAATCTGACGAAATTAATCATGTCTTCAAAGTCATAACGACCCTTGGCGGTAAGAATTTTTTCATAGGCTTGGTAAATCCGGGCCAAATCCTGATTTTTATAAAGCTCTTTCTTGGCGTTCATAACGGCCGTAGCCGAAAGGCTGGTTTTTAGCTGAGAAAATTTAAGCCTCTCCTGATTAACAATCTTTAAAAAAGTGGCCGGAACAACTGCCTCTCTTTTTAAATCCTGAATCGCTTTAACCAATTTTTGGGTGTGGAAAAAGGGAGAGTTGGCCGGTTTCACTGCCTTAAATTGACCGGCAGATAAAATTTGATTGAAAATCTCCACTCTTTCCAGTTCAGACAGTGGTTCCAGATTGAGAGAAATAGCAAACCGATCGGCAAATTCCTGAATCACCGAAGAACAAAACGAGTGAAAGGTGGCAATGTTGACATAATAAGCCGCTCGGCCAATGGTGGCTAAAAGTCTTTGCCGCATTGCTTTGGCGCCGGAGTCAGTGAAAGTTAAGGCTAAAATACCGTCGGGCAGGGTATCGGTTTTTTTTAAAATTTGGGCAATTCTTTCAGCAATAATCTGGGTTTTACCCGTTCCCGGCCCGGCAATTACCATGACTGGCCCGTCGATGGTTTCAACAGCCAACTTTTGGGCGGCGTTAAGCTTCATAAATTCGTCGAGCGAAGCCGCCCCAACTGGTCAAGGAATTTGTTATATGGAACACTAATAACCTCAGCCCTTTCCAGCCCGAACTCTTTTTCTATGGCTTCGTGCTGACCGGATGGATAATACAAAATAACCGAGAGAAGAAAATCATCAATTGTATAAAGCCCCACTGTGCCATTTTTATATGAATATTCTCTGTAGGCCATTTTAACAATATTCATAGTTTTATATCCTTGATTCCTCAACCACCCTAATCCGGAATTTTTATCTGGAATCTCCTCATGTTTTATCATTGTGAACTGGCCGCCGGACTCTTTTAATACATGAGCCTCAACCCTATCGGCGTACTCAACAAATTTCTCCACATCATTACCGCTATGTTGACCGTAATAGTGAACTGAAATAACTTCTTTGACTTTTTTGGCGCCGATCCTTGCCAGTTTATTTTCTATTTTAGTAAAAGAACTAATGAGATATTTTTTCTCTTGCTGTTTCATTCAAGTTCTTTGTAAAACAAAATTTCATCCATTAGTTTTCCTTTATAAAGAACAGCCCGAGGATGAATACCGTATTTTTTGAATCCGAGTTTTTTATATAAGGCAAGACCGACTTTATTATTAACCAAACAATTAAGCACAATTTGCCTGATCCCCAGCCGACGACGGGCCCGATTAATGGTGTATTCAGCTAATTGTCTGCCAATACCCTGTGAACGATAGGTTTTAAGTAAAGCAATGCCGAAACGACCAATGTGTCCTTGGCGTTTGCCTAGTTTTTCGACACTGCAATTGCCAATATGCTGATTACCATCAAACGCAACCATTAAAATCTTTTTTTTAGCTTTTGCCGCTTTTAAATTGTTCTTAAAAAACTCTTTTTCTTCTTTGTAGCTAACCGGTTCATGGGGGTTTAAAAG
>Ga0209542_10015315_pt1 | contig 12893 bp, 8 predicted proteins | sample RifCSPhighO2_01_FD_184028 | JGI IMG/M metagenome (GOLD analysis project Ga0209542, IMG submission 184028) | Soil microbial communities from Rifle, Colorado - Rifle CSP2_plank highO2_0.1 (SPAdes) (version 2) | ecosystem: Environmental > Terrestrial > Deep subsurface > Rock core/Sediment ... | reverse complement strand
TTAAGGGCATTGGCGCAAAGTCAGCCAAATGTAGATATACACAAAGCGATGCAAGATTTGATTGATGATATATGGCACACTCATGTTCGTGAGGTAAAGATTATGATGGATACGGTAAAGCAAATGGGAATAGTAGACGCGACAGGGCATCTGCAGTTAGATCCTAAAACATTCAATCTTTTAGCCATTACACCGCACAAGCATTGGAAATATTTACTTGCCGCTCCACGTACACGAGTGGCGACATCACCCGCGCCTGCGCCAATTCCAGCACCAGTGCCCGCACCTACTCCTCCAGTCGAACCGACACCAACGCCGGAACGCAGACCACAGCCATTAGGTAAAAAGAAGGTATATTTTATTGATGTGTCAGAAATCGCAAAGGCAATGGCGTGGCGCGAGGCAGAAGAAAAAGAACGTGAATTACTTGATACATCAGGTGTTTTTCGGCGTTGGTACATACGGACATCTGGTAGAAAATTTGCGTTTTATAAAGAAGCGTTACATGCAATACAGAGCAATAAGAATCTTCTTGCCCAAATCGAAGCGCGGGCGCGTGGCGAGAGTGGTGTACACATTGACGCGGGGAGTCAGGGCCATTCGTATGAAATTTTAGATGCTGTTATTAAACAATTTGTAGAGGAAATAAATTTACAAAATGAAAAAGGTGAAGCAATTCAAAGTAATGCTGATGTAAATAGAATTTCTGCTGATTTATTTTATCGTCATGCAATACACCCCATGACGCGTCAGCAATTTGACGAAGAGGTTGAGCATCAGTTGTTGCCATTATTAAGTGGAAAAAAATTCTCTGATGATGCAAGCCGTGAGCGGGAACAAAAAGGCATATTGTTTGCAAGTAATTTTTGGGAATTGGCGCAAGAATATAGTTCTCATATCCAAGCCATTGCAGAACAGTATCCTGGTGATGAGGACAAGGCGTTAACTCATGTGCGCAGAGAAATGGCCCTGGATATTCAGTTGGGGTTAAAACAGCGCGATCTCTACGATAATAAACCGAAAGAGATATTGACCCGCTTTGAAAAATACACAGATGCAGTAGAAAAACTTCCGGTGTTAGGAAAATTTTTATCAAACCCTGTTACGTACGGCATATTGGGGGGATTTGTAGGCAACATGCTGTTTCGTAGAGGCGCCAAAGCGGCCGTCACTGCTGGTCTTATGGCAACAATATTGGGCGCGGCTCCTGCATTTGCTCCTTTACTTGCAAGTATGGCAGTGGGTGGCGCGTTTGTAGCATTGCGTAGAATGAAAGAATTAAAATATGATCGCGGGCTTGCGTTAAGGCAGTCAGCGCTTGGCGCACAAACAGCGCAGAACGATCGCCAACGCAAAGCACTTGAGCAATTTCATTACGATCATATTAAAGCGGAAATAGTAATTCCTCGTTTGGATGCAATGGTTGCTCAAAATAACTTAACAGATGATGACCGCAATTATATTGCCGATATCATGGCGCGGATTCAGGTTGAGCAGGAAAAGTCAGTTGATTTAATTGGTGTAGAGTATGGACTTCCGTATAAAACAAAAGAGGTCGCAATGACTGATTTAAAAATTCGATTGCGCGATGTGCGTAGAAAATTTGGATGTGAAGATGATGCAAACCTTCCTCCTGAAATAGCAACCCATTTTAATCAGCGCAAAAACGAGTTAGTTCAAAATATTGAAGAAAATGATAAGGCATTTGATAAGTATAAACGAGGGCAGGGGTGGAGAGCCGGACTCGCAGGCGCGGCAGTGGGTGGGTTAGCCGGAACAGTCGGGCAGTTTGCATGGTTTAAGGGATTAGAGGCAGTTGGCCATGCGCCGAAAACTGATAGTTATATTGAGGCGTTCTGGCATCACATGGCTGGCACAGGTGGCAAAGGGGCTGGCGTGGCGCAGGAGGTTGCGCAAGGCGCAGGAGGCAGTTCTAGTGAAGGTGTGGCAGAGCATGTGGCAGAGGTAGCCCGACCAGGCTTTCATGATGTGCATGTTGATTTACCCGGGGCAGAGGATGTGAATGTAAAAGTGCCGGACGGCATGAATATTATTCCGGATAGCAACGGGGATGGGTTTGATTTGGTAAATGAAAAAGGAAAGGTTATTTTTGAAAATTTACACTTTAATACAGATGGAAGTTTGACTGAAGATACTATCTCACAACTGAAAGAACAAGGATTTAATCTTGAAGATGTTATTACAAAAGAAAGTAAGGTGGTAGACCCAATGGAGTATGTGAAAGACATGCTTGATAAAAACGCACGCGCTGATTGGCACGATGAGCCGGGTAAGCGGTTTAGTAGCTTTTTCAATAAACTGATTGAGTTTGAAGGCAAACAGCAAATGGGATATGTGCATAAATCCGCAGATGGAAATGTGTATTTTGATATTCGAGGTATTGCTGATAATTTAATGAAAAACGCAGAAGATGCGTTTGATACATTTGGCAGAAATCCGGACGGCAGTTTTGATTCCAAATTAGAACATCTGCGTGACCAGATTCGTCAATGGAATAGCGAAGGATCTTTATTAAAGCATTTACAACTTGCCATTTTCCCGACAGATGAATTGAATAAAAAGGGGTTAAGTATTTTAGTTAACGGCGCAAGTGCTGATGGCCGTCTGACGCTTCCGCCTGAAATAGCAAAATTGTTTACCACAGAGCAGAGTTTACATTATCTTCATCATCCAGTGAAGTTTATGGAGATTCGGTTAGATGGGCATGCGCTTGCAACAACCATTGGAAAAGACATGACAAAGCAGTTAATAGAAGCGACAGTACATAACCCCCTCATTATGCCTCCTGCCCCGGGCGGGCCAGTAGAAGCCCCTTGGGCCCTTCCCTTCTGGAAACGCAACCCACTCAAAAAAGCGCCGTTACGCGAAGCTCCGCCGCCACTAGGGGATAGAGGGGAGCCATACGGGGGATATTATCGTTATGGAGAAATTGATCCTCGCCGGGCTGAAGAATATCGGGCACGTTTTTCAGAACGCATTCGTAACAATCCCAAAGCTCGGTTAGATGCTTCTGTAGAAATTCCTGATTACTTTAAAAGGCAATCTCCTGAACACATCCAATCACTTGAAAAATATATAATGCAGGATGGCATGAAAGAACCAATGCACGAGGAGTGTGAGGCAGTAGTGTGTATTCCTGTGTATACATTAGGAGAGGGGCAGATTATTCGTCATACATTAGAGAAATATCTTCAACAAATTGATGCTGGTAAAAATAAACAGGCATTATCCCCTGATAAAATTGAAATTATTCTTTTTTTGAATCACCCTAATCCTAAGCGAGAAGAGATTGAACAGAAATTGGGACATGCGTATACTGAAGGTGCTGAAGCCCGTGTGAAAAGCGGGAAACCAGAGCTCTACGACACAGAAGAAGTGATTCGACAATTCCAGCTGGAACACCCTGAATTACCGGTGAGAATTATGAAAGAGGAGTTTCCAGAGCGGCCGGTATGGGGAAAAATTATAAAGCCACTCTATGACATTGCTCTTTTAAGACATCTGCGGCGTGCAAAAAATAATGGAAAGGATGTATTGATTCTTACGAATGACGCAGATGTTGTTGATATGTCTCCAACGTACCTGCGCGATATCATGCAGCCGATTGATTTGAATACTATTTTATCTGATCGAGATGCTACTGTTGAACAAGTTGATGGTATTGTTGGACGTATTGATTTTCCGTATGAAGTATATGAAAAATCTCCTGCTTTTTTAGCGGCCGCCAGGACTTTCGAGTTTTTTGATGCACAATTACGGAAAGATCCGAAAAGAGGAGTCGTTACTCAAGGACGCAGTACTGCGCTTCGTGCCTCAACCTATGCGGCAATTGGCGGGGTTTTTGAAAGTACTGATGCGGGAGCAGATACAGAGCTTGGAAGAATGGTAGGCCTTGCACGTAATGATAAAAAAACTATTCGCTATGATAATGGGGCATGGCTTACTACTGATCCGCGTCGTGAATATCAGATGTGGGAGAAAAACATACCATTACCCTATGCGTGGAATGAATGGGCCGCAATGAATGTATATGGTAAAGATTGGAAACAACGCTTTACTTCAACGACACCTCGCGGCACTCAAATTGACAGACAACTTTTTCAAGACGAGTTTAATGAAGAAGTGAGGCGATGGGGGTTAGATCCTACAGATAAACGTGTCGGTAGAATTTTGAAATGGCTTGGTTGTACGGCAGGAGATTATGAAGTGGGTACGGTGCGAAATAAGAAAGGGGAACAGTCCTATGGAATAAGCATTAAGTCCATAGCGAATTTAGACAAAGCGTTGCAAGAGTATACCAGTGGCGAGCGTTCTCGTGAAAGAAGACAGCGCGATAAAGTAAAACAATCTACTCTACAAGGAGATGGGAGATTCTTTATTCCCGGAGATCAGTCAAAAGATAAAGGTGTGTTTATTTCGTATTTCGGCGGGGCTTATCATGAAATGAATCGTTTGTATAGTGATATTTTTTTCAGTAAAGAGTATCCATGGCATCCTGATGCTTCTAACCCTCATCCTGTTGTTATTGATTTAGGGAGCCATGTGGGTGTATCAGTAGCATATTGGAAGAAAGTTGCCCCATCTGCGAAAGTTACAGCTGTCGAGGCGAATCCAGCCGCGCATACATTGCTTGAGAAAAATGTAAAACAGAATGAATTTACTGATGTCGATATTGTGCATGGTGCTGTGTCAGATTCTGCTGGTGGAAAAGTTCCTTTTTACGTACCTAAACCAGGAACAGAATTTGCATGGGGCGCGACGACAGCAACTCCGGCAGATCTTTCAAAATACGACAAAGTTGATGTTTCTACAGTAACATTGTCAAAATTGATTAAAGGACCTGTTGATCTGCTTAAAATCGACATTGAAGGCACAGAGTACTCGATCCTCAAAGAAGCTGAATCAAAGCTCAATCTTGTGAAAGAAATTATGATGGAATTTCATCACGATCCCGGGAGGCCTCAAAATAGTTTACAAGATATGCTTGCCATTCTGAAACGGCAAGGATTTACTGCTGAAGTCCGGCAATGGAATCAACCCGTTGATGTGAATACCGTTGATTTATCTCAATCTACATTCTTTACTATTCTCGCACAGAAGTAGGAATATATATGCTTTAATTTTAATGTGTGTTTATCTATGAATAATTCAAGAGAAACAGGGTACTCACCCGAACAATCTCATAGAGAGAAAATAGAATCTGCAACAGAGGTGGAGGTTATTAATCAGCTTAAGTGGGATATTGCAGATAGGTATATCACTGCATTTGAAGGACAGGGATTTAGCGAGATTGAGGGAGATTACCTATTGGATAATCAGCCCACAGATAGCCACGCTCAAATACAGGCACGTTTTGTTAGTCGTTTAGGAAATATTTCAGAAGATGAGATAGTGGTGATTGTTGGGCGGGCAGAGGATATTCCTATAGATGAAGGGAATGGGAATCCTTTAAGATTTCGGGCTTGGCAAGGAGCTCTATCGCTTCCTGAAGGAGTACAGGGGCGGTTACAAAATCCAGATCAAGAATTTGTAGTTGATTGGGAGTATCGTCGTAAAGATGAGCCGATTGCGCGAGCAGTATTATCAGCACGGGTGCAAGCTATGCAAAGAGCGATTAGAAATGTTATGCAGGGTATTACACGAGAGGGATAATAAATTTCAAACGAGATTAATCAAGTAATTTATAAGTTCCATAAGAAAAGAGTTTTCAGTAGTGAGGGCATATATATTGGGTGGTTTCTCAATCGCAATCGTAAGAAAGCGAGAACGAGAAACCACCTGATTTTTTTATTTTGCTACTTCACATTTCCTTGACAATTCTGACAGATCACCTAACAATAACAACGATAATTTTTTGTTCATTATCTTTTGTCATTACGAGCCGTCTCCGCCAGTTGGCGGATGATGGAGAAGCAATTTTGCCACAACAAGAGATTGCTTCGTCGTCTGTGGACTCCTCGCAATGACAAGGGTGGAGTTTTTTGAATATGCCTTATTCAATCGAAGACCATGAAGAAGGGTTACATCTACACCTTCATGGGAAAGAGTTAGAAGACATTTTTTATTCAGCATTTGAAGGCGCGATGAACTTGCTCGCTTTGGACGCTCCTGTGGAGGAGCCGACTATTACGCGGACACTCGCGCTTGAGGCGGATAATGAAACAGAATTGCTTATTTCTTTTATTAACCAACTCTTGGAGCTATCTCGTTCATATAATGAAGTGTACACTAATATCATTATCAGTGATTTTTCAGAGACCTATTTAGACGCGGAGTTGGAAGGATTTCCTTTGGAAGAAGAAATAGAACTTGCGCCAAAAGTTGAGCGACACGAAGTAGAGATATCGCAGAACGGTAAAGGTCAGTTTGAGTCAGTGCTGGTGGTGGCGATTTAGCTACGCGAAGGAGGCGGAGAGATGAAACAGTGGTGGAAACGGGTGGTGGTTTTCCCGTTACTGCAAAACATCGCGCGGTATTTATACCGCGTTCACGTTTTTGGAGAGGAGAACCTGCCAACCGGTGTGCCAGTGGTGTTCGCGTCTAACCACGCGAGCCACTTTGATACTCCCCTGCTGATTTCTTTGCTCGGTCAATGGGCGCGGCGGCAGGGTATCATGCTGTACGTTGTCGGCGCTCGTGACTACTGGGGCGCGGAACGCGGCATAAAAGCATTGATGAGGGAATGTTTCCATGTTCTTTTGATTGAACGGGGGAGCGGTGCCATCAAACAGGTACGACATGATTTGACTGCGATTAGTCAGGTACTGCATCGTGGTCATGCCGTTATTATGTATCCTGAAGGCGGTAGGCAGTCAAATCCTTTGTGTCGCGCTTCGTTCAAAGAGGGGGTATCGGTTATCACACGCAAAGTGGACAGTGTCCCATTGTGTGTGGTGCCGGTGTTTTTGTGGGGTACTCATCTCGTGTGGCCGAAACGTAAGCGGTTCTTTTCTTTGCGTTTGCTTTTTCGTGCGCGCATACGAGTTAAGTTTGGTGAGGTGATTGATCCTCACCATTACCCAACAGACACCCTTTTGGCACGAGCCATTGAGCAGGCGGTAGACGACCTGCGGCAACAGTATACAGATGCGGCGTGATAGAACCATTTTCCTTCACGCCATTTTTTTGACAAAAATTTAGCAAAAGCGTATCGTATTGGGGGCTTAATAAGGGGTATACTTTCCCCCAGCCCTCTCCTTATAAAGGAGGGGGAGATTGATATAACATCGCATATATATGAAAATAACACTCTCACTTATTAAAGCCGATATCGGCGGGATTGGCGGGCACACAAAGCCGTCAGAAAAAGTATTGGAAACAGTTCGCGCTTTTATTGAAGAAAAAGGTCAGTATCTTTTGACAGATCATCGCGTGTTTTATACTGGTGATGATATTGCAGTGCTGATGACACATACCAACGGCCCAAAGCATGAAAAGATTCATCAATTAGTATGGGACGCGTTTGTTGCAGGCACTGAAGTTGCAAAATCACAAGGTCTGTACGGTGCTGGGCAGGATTTATTAAAAGACGCTTTTACTGGTAATATTCAAGGTATGGGGCCTGGGGTTGCGGAAATTGAGTTTGAAGAGCGGCCCAATGAATCCGTTATGGTATTTACCATGGATAAAACTGAGCCAGGCGCGTTTAACTTGCCCATGTACCTTGCATTCGCAGACCCAATGTGGTCACCAGGGCTGTTGGTGGCGCCTGAAATGAATAAAGGATTTACTTTTGAAATTATTGATACTGAATATTTGGAAGCAGATAAAATTATCCGATTAAACGCGCCAGAGGATTTGTATGATATCGCGGCGTTGTTGCGCGAAACGCGGCGCTATGTGGTGCGTTCGATCTATTCTCGTAAGTATCCAGACCAGCATGTGGTTTCTGTAGCCACAACGCGGTTAAAGCATATTGCAGGGAAATATGTTGGCAAAGATGATCCCGTGGCATTGGTGCGCGTGCAAAAAATGTTTCCAGCAACAGAAGAAGTGGGCGCGTGCTTCCGTAATGCGCATTATGTTGGCGGCGATTGTCGCGGATCGCATCAGCAACCATTGATGCCAGTTCCAATTAATTCTCCGGCATCAGTGCATTATTGTATTCCTATTGTTCAGGGCATAACATTTTCAATGCATAATGGAAAGATGACAGAGTGGGTAGATGTGTTTGTTGATCCATTTTGGGATTATATCCGAACAAAGGCCGCGGAAAAATCCATTGCCATGCGTGAGCAGGGTTTTACCGAGCCATCTATGCTTCCGCGTGAAGAATTAGAATACGGCGGTATTGTGGAACGATTAAACCGTCTTGATAGCACGTTTGAGTTGAAGCACGATTAGCGGTATACTGTGTAGAGACACGCCCATGGCACGTCTCTACGATCACAACGGGACGCCCCAGGGAGGCGTCTCTACAAACAGAGATTTAACCATTATTGTATGACGGATTTTAATATCCATTTTATTGATGAGCATGATATTTCGCATAAACGGGTGTTACTGCGGGTTGATTTTAATGTATCGTTGCATGAAAATCTTACTATTGCAGATGATGCCCGTATTCAGCAGGGATTGCCAACGATTAAATATTTATTGGAAAAAGGAAATAAATTGATATTGGTGTCTCACCTTGATCGTCCAGAAAAACGCGATCCTAAACTTTCGTTAAAACCAGTTGTAGCTCGTTTGCAAGAATACCTTGACGGCTTTACAGTGAAATTAGTTGATGATTTTTTGACCGAGCCGAAAGAAACATTTACCAATCAAGAAGAGAATGAAGTGCTGATGCTGGAAAATATACGGTTTTATCCTGAAGAAAAAAAGAATGACCCTGAATTTGCCAAAAAATTGGCAGAACTTGCGGATGTATACGTGAACGACGCATTCGGAGTGTGTCATCGTACTGATACATCAGTTGTCGGTGTTGCCGCACTGTTACCATCATACGGCGGGTTATTATTGAAAAAAGAAATTGAAATGATTTCATCCGCTATTGCAAAACCGCAAAAGCCGCTTGTTGCTATTATCGGTGGCGCTAAAATTTCAGGCAAAATAAAATTCATCGGCAAGCTCCTTGAAGTTGCTGATTATTTATTGGTTGGCGGTGGGTTGGCGAATAATTTTATCGCGGCACAGGGGTTTGAAATAGGTAAAAGTTTGGTGGAATATGAAGAGATTGAAAACGCGCGCAGGATTTTATATATGGCGGCGCAAAAAAATACCGCAGTAGTATTGCCTTCTGACGTTGTAATTGGAGAGCCGGATAATACAGAAAATGGTGGGGAGATTAAAAAAGTTGATGAAGTGCCAAAAGACGGGCATATTTTAGATATTGGGCCAGAAACACAAGCGCGATTTGGTGCAATTATTGCAAAAGCAAAGACCATTATATGGAATGGGCCGGTTGGGGTATTTGAAAATTCAGCATTCGGCCGTGGCACGGATTTTATTTATTACGCAATCACACAAAATAAAGACGCTATTTCTGTGATCGGCGGGGGTGAAACATTAGCCGCTGTATCTAAAAAAGAGTATTTGGAAAAAATTACGCATATATCAACTGGCGGCGGCGCGATGCTGGAATTTATTGAACAAGGGACACTGCCCGGGTTTGAGGCGTTGAATCACGCGTAGTGATAATATATTCCCCTCCATAAGGAGGGGGTAGGGAGAGGCCACATACCCCACCCCACCCTCCCCTATTATAGGGGAGGGGAACGAAGGTATGATCAAACTTGCGATATTTGATCTTGATGGATTCTTGCTCCAGGGATCGCGATTCAGCGATTTTTTAGAAAAAGAATACCACGTTTCCAAGCCGGAATTTTTAGGCATTTTACGCGGCAGAGTTATGCCGCCGAAATGTGATATCAACACGCCGTCGTTTCCTGCATGGGAGCCGTATCTTTCGGTGTGGGGTCTGCATGTGAATGAACAGGAGTTTTTTGATTTATGGTTTAAAACAGAGGGTACGCATGAAGTGATGGAGCATTTTGAGTTAGTGAAAAAAGCAAAATCTCAAGTTGAAAAAGTTGCTGTGATGTCTGATAATTTTTTTGAACGGGCTGACTGGATTAAAAAAACATTCCCTTCATTGCAGTTGTTTGATTTTATGTATTTTTCATGTGAAAACGGATTTACCAAAGCAACGGAACAATCTTACAAAATGGTGCTTGAACATTTTAAAGTTACGCCAGATGAAACGCTGTTTATTGATGATGATGAGGATTCGGCAAAACTCGCCGCAAGTTTAGGCATTCATGCTATTTATTTTCAAAATGCGGAACAGTTGAAGCAGGAATTGTTGCAAGTTGGGTTGAGTGGGTAACAAGATATTTTGTAGAGACGTGCCCCTGGCGCGTCTCTATGAGTGCACAAGTGGAGACGCCCCCCTCCGATACGGCGGGCAGGCAAGGGGTTGTCTCCCTCCTGTATATGCTACAAGATATTTTCGCTCAAAGAAAAAAACGGGTGCGTATTGTCATAAAAGAGTTAAAGAAACTATTCCCTCACGCGGGAATAGTTTTGAAATTCTCCAATCCATGGGAATTACTTGTTGCGGTTATATTATCTGCGCAGTGCACTGATATCATGGTCAATCGTGTGACAGAGAAGTTGTTTCAAAAATATACAACATTAGATGATTATGTAAACGCGGATATTCATGAGTTTGAGCGGGATATTTTTAAAACTGGATTTTATAAAAATAAAGCAAAACATATTTTATCCGCCGCGCGGATGGTGAAAAGTCAGTTTGGTGATGAAATCCCGCAAACAATGAAAGAGTTGATTACCATTCCGGGAGTGGGGAGGAAAACTGCTAATGTGGTATTGGGAAACGCGTATGGAATTGTGGAGGGGATTGCTGTTGACACCCATGTACGTCGGTTATCTCGAAAATTTGGATTAACCGATTATGATGATCCTGAAAAAATCGAACAGGATTTAATGCAGATTGTTCCAAAAAAATATTGGGTTGAATTCACGTATCTTTTGATAGAATATGGAAGAAAATATTCTCCAGCACGAAAAGCACATTTAACAGATGATCCCGTGAGCTTGGTGCTTCGGTAAAAATATGATATGTTTTTTGATTTCCAGAAAAAGATTTTAAATTGGTATAAGAAGAACGGAAGGCATGATTTGCCGTGGAGGAAGAAAGTGAATCAGACAGCGTATCGGATTTTGGTGTCTGAGTTGATGTTGCAACAGACACAGGTGGATCGCGTGATTTCTAAATACACTGTGTTTCTCAAAAGATTCCCTACCGCTCGAGCACTCGCAAACGCGAAAGTGGTTGATGTTTTGAGAGAGTGGCAGGGGTTGGGGTATAACCGCAGGGCGTTGTATTTACAGCGCGCGTGTCAGGTGGTGCAAAAAGAGTATGGCGGCAGGTTTCCGCGTACTGTCTATGAATTAGAGAAACTGCCAGGGGTAGGACCGTACACTGCTCGGGCAGTGAGTGTGTTTGCGTTTAATAATTCAGAAGTGTTGATAGAGACGAATGTGCGGAGAGTGTTTATTTATTTCTTTTTTACTGTTTCTGTCATTGCGAGGAGCTCGCAGGCGACGAAGCAATCTCGAGATCGCCACGTCGTCACCCACTTTGAAAAGTGGATGACTCCTCGCGATGACAGAATAGTGTCAGACGGAGAATTGATGCCACTTATAGCAAGACATCTGTATACAAAAAATCCGCGGATGTGGTATTCGGCGTTAATGGATTATGGCGCATTAGCCATGGATGGTATTCCAAACCCGAATCGCAAAAGCAAACACTATACTAAACAATCAAAATTTGAGGGGTCAAAACGGTATGTGCGAGCGCATATTGTGCGGTATCTTTTGGAACATAAAAAAGCATCATCCGCGGAAATTTTAACGTCGTTTGACGGCAATTCATATTTGGAGAAATATTCTCACCAGATAGACGGTATTTTGAACGATCTTTGTCGCGATGGGTTTATTGTTCCATTTCGTGGTAAGTGGCAAGTGGGTTAGAGTTTCTGTCATTCCCGCGAAAGCGGGAATCCAGAAATAAGATTATGAGTTGACGTGGATTCCGGCTTTGGGGCCGGAATGACGCAACGCATAAGCCCTCATAAAGGAGGATGTGTTATATGAGTACTATTAAGATTACAATTGACAGATTGGTGTTTGGGGGGCAAGGAATGGGAGAAGTTGGGGGTAAGAAGTTTTTTGTGTGGAATGCTCTGCCCGGAGAGACCGTTGAAGCGCGGATTACTAAAAATAAGCGCGATTATGGCGAGGCGATTGCTGAACACATTATTACCTCATCTCCACAGCGGCGCGATGCGCGTGAAAACCATTTTCTTTCATGTAGTCCGTGGCAGATATTGGATTTTAGCGAAGAAAATAAATGGAAAGAAAAAATTATACAAGAGGCGTTCGCGCGCGAAAATGTTGACCTCTCTCCTGATGCCATTGTTACTGATGGTATTGAATACGGGTATCGCAATAAAATGGAGTTTAGTTTTTGGTCAGAAACAGAGAATGATTTTTCTCTCGCTTTTTTTAGCCGTGGCGGAAAACGGAAAATTCCTATTTTAGGATGTTGTTTGGCAAAAGATGCAATCAATCAGGTCGCGGAACACATCAGAAGCCAGTTAGAAACAGCAGGGATTCGTGGCTGGCATATCAAATCATTGATTGTACGGGCAACGCAAAAAGGCACAGTACACGCGGGATTGTTTATTAAAAAAGAGGATATTTCGCTTCCTGAATTTGTTATAGAAAAACCGCTTGAATCGCTTACAGTATATTATTCAACGCACAAAAGCCCTGCATCTGTTCCAACAGCAATCATCCATGCAACTGGTGCGTCGTCGCTGACCGAAACGATCCGAGGG
>Ga0209542_10015314_pt1 | contig 12894 bp, 11 predicted proteins | sample RifCSPhighO2_01_FD_184028 | JGI IMG/M metagenome (GOLD analysis project Ga0209542, IMG submission 184028) | Soil microbial communities from Rifle, Colorado - Rifle CSP2_plank highO2_0.1 (SPAdes) (version 2) | ecosystem: Environmental > Terrestrial > Deep subsurface > Rock core/Sediment ... | reverse complement strand
TCGCTAAAGCTACGGATGGGCAAGTCGGCGCGCTAACGCCTCGCTACGCTCGGCGAACCCTCGCCCCTTTCCGCTATCATACTATTTTAATTTTCGCGGTGATGAGACTTTTTTGAATGGAATGAGCGGAAAGGGGCTAGATTGCAATTCTTACTAAAAACCTTTTACCCTTCTTTCTGCGATCTTTATATAGTTATTATCAGTTTCAATCCCTAACCATTTTCGACCCAATTTTTTGGCGACGACCGCTGTTGTTCCACTTCCTAAAAAAGGATCCAGGACGACATCGCCTTTATTGCTACTAGCCAGAATTATTCTCTTTAACAAATTTTCCGGTTTTTGTGTTGGATGAGCGGCTCGTCCGGTTTTATCTTTTACTCTTTCCTTGCCTTGGACGACTGGCATAACCCATAAATCACGCATTTGTTTTTCGGAGCCATCCTTAGCTTTGTCAGGATTTATTTTTTTGATATCAGAGTAATTAAATGTCCACTTTTTGCCTTTAGAAAAAAACAAAACATACTCGCATGAGTGGGTGAATGTACGTCGTGTCATGCTTGGCATAGCATTGTTTTTATGCCAAGTAATGATATTTCTCGGAATAAAACCGAGCAATTTAAGAGCCATAATAAGCTCCCCGATATTGTGGTATGTGCAAGAAATATAAATACTACCGTTGGGTTTTAGGACACGATGAGATTCTTTGAGCCATTCTTGGGTAAATTTAAGATAGTCTGATTCGGTCATGGTGTCCCATTTCTCGTTAACTTTGAACCAATCGCCACCCATGCCCTTATTTTTCCATTCCATGCTCTTACCGGAAATGTTATAAGGAGGGTCAGCAAAAATTAGGTCAATGCTCTCATCCGGCATTTCTTTCTTTAGAATCTCACGGCAATCTCCTTTGTGAATTTGGTTCATTTTCATAATTTTTGAGTCCAATCATGCATGATCATAGGAATCTTCTTGCCCCACTCAATCGCGTCCTTTGAAGTGGCAATATCGTCTTTTATTGATTCAAATAATCTTTTCATGTCCTGCGTAGTAAAACGCTTTTCCTTAAATACCGATAGTAATTGCTTTATCTGATCGACTGAGAAAGGAATGATAGTTAAATTCATTATCTCGTCATTCACGGCATATTTTCTATTGTTGAAGAATGTCAGGAACGTATTGATGTCAATCTGAGGAGCAACAAACAGACCGAAAACATCCTTACCTTTATTTTCCGACTGAATCTTTGCGACATGTCTTGGGACCGGTTCTGCTTCAGCACTCCATTGGTTTGCACGCACAATCAAGGTTACTTCTGTAACTAAGATAAAATTCTCATACTCAAACACCATATCCGCTCTATTGCCCGGAGCGTGATTTACTGGCTGTAACTCATCATCAAGTTTGAAGTTTCTAGCTTCGTAAGGCTTATTTGCTAGTGTGTCTATTGCTAAAAATACACGCCATGTATTCCATTCAAGATAGGCAGGATAGTAAGCTTCACCGCCTAGAATTTGCTTGGTGAGAATTAGATCGTAAAAATTAATAATATCGTCAACTTGCTTTTCCTCTCTTTGCGAATAGTAAAATTCAATTTCTCTTAACTTCAGTAAATTTGTTTCGATACTCCTTGTCTGCTGTTTAAGCCCCAGAACATCCTTTGCTGGGATTATTTTTTCTCCAACCAACTCTAATGACTCTCTCGCCCCCACCTTATCAAACAAAACCTTTTCTTTGGCTCTTATGGTAACCAAGTGATCTTTGAGATAGTCGGCTTTATCACTTGGCAAAGCCGGCAAGGAATCACTCCACAGGTAATCTAAATATTTATCATCTCCAACCAAGCCCCATTTTTGGGCGAGCAATGATTTAATCAAATCTTCTTTTTCTGTAATCGTGATCAACTTATCTCTGCTTACGGAGAACAACCCGCTCTTTCTAAGGTATCTGGCTGTAAGGTCTGCGTAATCTCTTAAGGTGGCTATCTTGAGTGGGAGATAGTAGGCAAGAAAAACTTTTCGAGCTTCGCTGGCATTCTTGCCGGATTTAATAACACTAGCTATTGCGAGCTGGGCTCTCTTTGCTTTTATAGTATTTGATCCTTTCCCACCCTTGGTAATATCAGCAAGTAGCTTTTGGCCTTGAGCAGATGAAATAAAAGTTGGGTCTTTTTTGTAACTGGCAAGCAATTCTCTAATCAAAACGACACGTTCCTTGATCTCATCGGCAAAAATCTCTTCTAGCCAAGCCAGTTGTGTCTTTACATAAAATTCTTTCTTCTTGACTCGACCTTCGATTTTACTTTTTTGTGTTCGATATTCTCTGATTTCCTTAATGATATTATCGATATCCTCCATTCGGACCGTGGTGTTTAAGAAAATACTGATTTCTTCTTTCGACAGCCCCTGCATTTCATAAGTCACTCTTAAACTTACGAGAAATGGCAATACAGAAACGTTTTCAAAAGAAGCTCCATTTTGTTTTGGTAGAGAGGAAGGTTTCTGGTATTTAAGTAATTGTCTCAAGAAAACTTCATCCTCAATATCAGGATTATCTAGCAGAGAAATACCAGCCTTTGTTATGAGGACCAGCTTTTCCGATGATTCGTAGGCAAAACAGAAACCAAGTTGATTCAGAATAGATACCCATTTTCTGGTATGTTCTTGCTTTCGAGCACTCGTCATTCTCCCGTAGTCGTCATCTTCCATTTCATAAACACCCTTATCTATTAGCAAATCAAAAAACTTTTCTTGCTGAGCAGTATTCCATTCTTTTCCATCAAAATGATCCTTGAGAACTTGTAATCCCTCTCGCAACCTGTCTGGATTGCGAACCGTTGTTGACCCAATTGTCCATTGAAAATATTTCATATATTTACTTGGTTACTTTGCAATAAAATACTCTTTCGGTATGTCCTTGAGTATCGCTTTTCCCAGTGGTGAATCCTCTATATTCTCGCTCGAATACCTCGACTTCACCTTTGGCTTTCAATATTTCCACAATCCGGTTATCGGGAATCTTGGCATTTGACCGGTCATTTTTCTTTTCCCCCGTGTTGTTGTAAGAAATAAGGATATGATTGGTCTGAGCATTCTGTATCAGATCCTCGAAGGCTTCAACGGCTCCTTTTAAGCAATACCGGCTTTTAAGATGATTTCGTTCGGCCATCTTCTTACCTACTCCTTCCACTTTTGGTTTTTTCCAAGTAATTATGTTTTCGAGCAAGTGGTATGAGTCACCATATTGTCTGGAATTATATGGAGGGTCTATGTAAAGCACATCGCATTTTATTTCTCTAACCAGTTGGTTTGCGTCTTTTTGGTAAATTTCATTGTTGGCGTTATTTTTCGTGTCTATGTCTGGTACTAAAAGCTTGAGACTTTGAATCGTATCGAGTTTTTTTCTGTAAGTTTCGTAATGACCGACAGTGTTAGCCACCTTATCTATGGAATAAATCAGAGAAGTCAGGAGGATATTTTTTTCCTCTCTATTTATTTCTCCTTTTTCATCAAGTTTTTCTATCTCCTCTCGAACAGCCCCGATTTTTAAAGCATTGTCTTTGGTAAAGTACGACCCACCAAATTTTTCGGAAACGTAGTTTTCTTTTTTGGGTTGTAGGTCGTTTAGGAAATTAATGATGTTGGCTATTTTCTCTTTATTGTAATTTTTAGTAGTGAGCCAACATTGGAGTGAAGTGTAACTGCTATCCAATATGTCGTTTGAAATTAGTTTAGTATCTGGCCTATTAAAATACTGACCAACTACCCCGGTGCCAGCAAAAATATCACAAAAGGTGTAGTAGCCACGACACTTATCAGCAACGATGTCACCAATAAAGCCAAGTAGCTTAGTTTTATTTCCTAAAAATCGTCTGTTATGTATTTGAAGCAGTTGTTCCGCCTTTTGGCTTTGAGGAAACATGAACAGCGGAAGTTGGGCAGGTTTTGGTAGTGGATCAAAGCGATTTCGTAACACACCAGTAACCCGGCCTTGTATCAAGACATTCTTAGTGAGGATCGGCTTATAATTTTTATTGGCTGGTTGTAATCTAAAACCATTTTTCTCCTTGTAGATTCTTTTGAGCGTAGCTTCATTGTCATTTATGATTGCTACCCCAATCTGGCCATCATCGACTACTGATTGCTCGCGTACGATTACAGTGTCGCTATCAAAAATACCATCATCTTGCATGCTATCTCCCCGAACTTTTAGACCATAGTGTCTACCTTGGCCAAGGGTTAGCTCTTTTGGTATAGATACTGTTTCAGGTATTTCTATGGCTTCTATTGGCTCACCAGCGGCTATCATTCCCAATAATGGAACCTCTATAAAATTTCGATCTTCTTCCGTACTTCCGTTAATTTCAATTGCACGAGCTAAATTATCAAATCTTTTGATATAGCCTTTATCAATTAGGGCATTAACGTGTTGGTGGACTGTAGAAACCGCCGATAGCCTAAGTCTTTTCTTTATTTCTTCAAGAGTGGGGGAGTAGCCTTTACCGTCGATAAATACCTTAACAAAATCAAAAACCTCTTTTTGTCTTTTTGTAATTGGATAAGGCATAAAATTGATTGATTTCCTTAGCTCAAAATGCTACATTACTATCATACCGAAAATGTACCGAAAAGTTATCCACATATTATGAAATTACTCACGGAAAAATTAGTTCAAGATAGTATCATCGAGTATCTGTTTCGAAAAGGGTGGAGTAGAAATCTCCGAAGTAAAAGTGTGAACGAACACGGAGTAGACATCAAGGTACGAAACAACAAGTTTTCTCGTTATTGGCTCATAGAGTGTAAGGGAGATGCTTCTAAAACCGCAAAATATCCACGCTCCCATCGTGAAGTATGTTTCAATTTAGCACTCGGTCAAATAATTACTCGAATGAAGAGTGATGGGAAACGTGGTTATAAGTACGGATATAAATATGGCGTCGGCTTTCCAGCTTCTTTTCGAGATTTAATTGTTAGACGCTTACCATCAAATGTTTGCGACAAGCTCAACTTGTATATTTTTATTGTTGACGAAGATGGTAAGGTTGATTTCTACGACTGGAGAAAGTTGAGAAATTTGCAACAAAAAAAGTAATTATCACGATGGAAAGTACACAATATTTCGTTAAACAGGTTGCCAATAATATAAAGAAAAATCACGCTAAAGACAAAGACGGATCGTTTATTTTTGGCATATCTGGTAAATGGGGAGCAGGTAAAACTCGTTTTTTAAAAGAACTTACTAAAGAGCTTGAGGATAAGGAGGACGATGCTGGTAATAAATTTAAAGTATTTGTAATCAATCCTTGGAAATTTGCGTCTGATAACGATAATATATCTTTTTTAAGAAACTTTCTAAAAACGCTTTTCAACGGTCTAGAAAACAAGCACGGAGTAAGAGAAGATTTAAGAAGTCTAGATTTTGATACTTCAGAAACTACTATAAACTGGGGAGCGTTTGCCATGTTTGTAATAACATTATGTGTACTAGGAAATTTCTTCCACTCTCTTAATTTATCAAGCGTACAATTTCATACATTTTTATTAAATTGGCAATCTATAATAACTCTAATTCTAGTACCGATTTTTCTAACAATTATAGGCAATTTATTCTCTGTCCAGAAAAGCAATCATTCCATTTCTACTATTGACCAATTTGACGTTATCTTAAATAAGATAATTAGTACTTTTCTAGAGGAAAAGAAAAAAATGGTTATATTTGCGGACGACTTAGATCGTGTAACTCCAGTCGTGGCACATGATGTTTTGGACAACTTAAGAACATTCTTTGATAAACAGAACATTTCATTCGTTGTAACAGGTGACCACACAGTACTAGAAAGATACTTGGGAAATGACCTTCTTCCCGAAGGAACTCTTCCAGAGCAAGACGAAGAAGGTAGAAGGTTTTTAAAAAAGATATTTAATGTTTACTGGAGATTACCTTTACCACTTGAAAAAGAAGTTGAAAAATTTATTTCAGAGCTTTTTGAAGAAAATCGTTCAGATTTAGAAAAAATTTTCCCTGACGAAGATAGCCGAACAACATTCGCTAGTTATTTGAGAAAATATTTCGGTAAAAATTTCCGACAGATTATTCGTTTTATTGATACAACAATATTCACATTTGAAGTTATCTATAAAAAATTAGAAGGGGCAGAAAATGAACAGAAGCGTTATTTCCAAGAATTAGCTGATAAGCCACTTTTGGTAGTTAGGATATTAATGATTCAAGAGTTGTGTGCTCCACTTTTTGATAAGATTTTAGATGAACAAAAGATTTTAAGGGAACTCGAATATGCTGTTGAAAAGAAAGATACAGTAAAATTGAATTTAATAGTTGATGGGTATAAAACAGATCTTTCTCCAACACAAAGTGGATTTATAAAAACTTTCTTGTACCAAGAACCAAGATTTTACAAAGGCTCTAGCTGGACTGTTTCTGATATAAGAACTTTCTTATTCTTGGCTGCAGATTCCAGTTTTAGTGACCAACGAGGTATGTCAGCTGAAGACTTCACTAGCACCTTAGCAACTGGTGACCCAGCTCAAATTAAGGAAGTCTTGTTAAATTCTGGAGACGAAAATTTAGAAGCAGATGTTAAGGTTGTTATAGAGAAATTACCTTTGGTTGCCGATATACCCACAAGAGCTAGTCAATTGAAAGCGATGACAATAGCTCTCTCGGAGTTACCGATTGAGTACTCTGTACATAAAATATTTGCCAATGGATTAAAATCATTAGAGATGTCTTTTCTAGACAGCGTACCACCACAAAAAATAGAAACCGTAAGTAGTTTATGGCATTGGCTGGATGTTGTGAACGATCCTGCAATCCATAATGAGTATGAATCTAAGTTTGCTTTCAGTAATATTGCTACTGATTTAGATGCAATCAATTTAGATAAAGCAGGTTTGTTTACTAGTGGTATTGTAACTAATTGGCTAAAGAGTTTTTATACTTCTAATCCATCAGATTCTCTAGATAGAATGATTTCTTTTTTTCCAAAACTTAAAGTAGAAAAAGTGAAAGAAAATATGGAAGCTACACAAGGAACAATTGTTAGTGATTTAGTTACCCAAAACGATAACTTGAGAGAAAAGAGATTTGAGATTATAAAAAATTACACAACTACCGGATTAAAAAATTTGAAAGAAAAAGTCTTTGAACAAATTAATCTTCTAAATTCAAATCTCACTCAATGGGCTTTTTCAAAAGCAGGACTAGAGGGTGTGTGGGAAAAAACTGAACTAGAGGACCAAATAACAAAGAGATTAAGAGAATCAACCGATTTCAGTTCTCTTAGTCAAGGAATTAACTTTGTAGTTAGTGAAAAGAATATTGATTTTGGAAAAGCGTGGAAAGAAATACTCTCACACACTAAACTCATTAGTGAAAATATTTCTACATTTGTTAGTCAACAACATCAAGGTTTTACTCCATCCGATAAACAGGCAGGTCATTTAATGGATATTTTTGTTCAAAAAATAAAAACCTCGAGCGAAGAAGAACAGAAAATTTTACTTCCTTTTGTAAAGAAAGATCAATGGCTTTGGGCGAACCTAAATAATTACCCATTATCAACACAACTAGCTGGTATAGGTAATACAGCGAACGATGATTTAAAGAAAATCTTTGAAGAAACTCTAACTACTTGGGGACAGAAAATTGAAGAAAAAAAGAAGACAAAGAAAAAATAAAATATATGCTCGACAACCCAAATCCAACTCAAAACCCAATTCCCGAAGAAAACTCTATTCCAGCAAACTCCCAAGAGCCCATACATGATGTACCCATTTCTCCAAGTACTTCCGCGCCAGTCGCTATACCACTGGAGGCTCCAAAAGCCCCTATGGAAGCCGAAAGTGTCGTTCCGGTCAATAATGATACAATTCAACCAACACTATGAATTTTATAAGGAATCACAAAGGGATATTTTATATTTCAGGTTTAATAATTGGCTTTGTAGTTTTAAATATCTCTAGTAACTATATTTACTATAATTTTATTGGACCTGAAACACTAAGTCTAGAAGATGGTGGAGACTCATGGAATGAAGATAGTACTACTGATTGCAATGTACTCGGTATAAATTTACATGGTCAACTTGTAACTTATATCCCAATTGATATGAGCGATAGTTTATTAAAAGATACAGACTTAGTTTCTAGTGATACTGTCCTTTATTACATAAAACAATCTAAGGAAGATGAGAAAATAAAAGCAATTTTGGTGGAAATTGATTCACCCGGTGGCACACCTGTCGCTGGAGAAGAAATAGCAAATGCTTTGAAATCATCGTCCAAGCCGACAGTAGCATTCATAAGGCAAACTGGATTGTCAGCAGCGTATTGGGCGGCTACTGGAGCAGGGCGCATATTCGCATCAAAAAATTCTGATGTCGGAAGTATTGGAGTAACAACTTCTTATCTTGATAATGTAAACAAAAATCAAAAAGAGGGACTTAGTTTCGTCCAACTTAGTACTGGTAAATATAAAGACACAGGCAATCCAGACAAACCACTTTCCCAAGAAGAAATAAATCTATTTATGAGAGACTTAAATATCATTCATCAAAATTTTATTGATGCCGTTTCTATCAATCGTAAAATTCCCCTAGGGGAAGTAAGGAAGATAGCTGATGGTTCTTCTGTCTTAGGTGAAAAAGCCAAGGAGCTCGGCTTGATTGACGAAATTGGAAGTCTCTCTGAAGTAGAAAAATATTTATCTGAAAAAATAGGAGAGGAAGTAGATGTTTGTTGGAATTAGAGTAACTTTACTTTACACCTTGCTATTTACCTAGATCGGCTTTCGTGTTTATAAAATTTGATATACTGGCAACAGAGTAGCGAGAATTGGTATTTTCTAGCTTCGGCTAGGAACGGTAGTCGTGAATTTAAGTCCGTCATCCGCCTTGTGCGGTGGATTTGTCTAAGAGGACAGAAGGTAGCGGTGAAAAGCGACTACTGGCTTACGGGTCTACCAAGAGCCTCAATGAGGAGGTGAAAGAGAAGCAATTCTCGAGTAACTGGCTACTCAAACAAAAAACTGCCGAAAGGCGGTTTTTTGTTGTCTATTTCTGCATGGACTTTCTAATCCATTTAAATAAAAAGAAAATAATCACTAGGACTATATAAGCTGCGACACCAATCAGTAACGTTCCCTCTTTGTCTGGACCGAACATATTGTCTCCAGCTACAGATGCTAGCCATACTAGTAACAGAGCATATACCACCGTAAATATCATTAATATTTTCATATTATTTTAAGTTATCAATAAATTCTTCTAAATTTTGGATTATGATTTGGATTTCTTCCTGGGTTAATTTTCTACCCTTTTTCCTTTTTTGTCCATCATTTATTTTCTCCAGTTTTTGGTTTAGCTTCTTAACATAAATCTCAGACTTAGCAGAAGCCTTTTGTATTTTGCCTTTCTGGATCAGCTTAATTAAATTATCAATTTTATTTATTAAATTATTTTCTTGAGCCTTTTTAATATTAAAGGATTTAATTATTGATTTCATCACAGTAAGATAGGCAATGGGGTCAAATTGATTATTAGCTTGCACTTGGACATCGGTTGAGCCATTACCATCAACATCCAGATTCAAGTTTGGAGAGAGACTTCCACCACTCACAGATAATGATGCTTTTGTCGAAGGAGTAACTGGAATATCAATAAAACTATTTGAATCAATAATCTGGCCACCTTGAGTTATTTCTTGGTTGAAAGTGAAAGTGCCAACTCCTTCTCCTTGGATGTTTACGGCGTAAGTTCCACCATTGGTTAAGCCAACATATTTATCGTCTCCAATTTCTAAATAATAGCTGTTCGGTATCTCTTCTTTAATGAAAGTGACGGCATCGGTAGGAGTAGTTGAGCTGACACCAGTGTATTTTCCTTGAGAATTAAAGACTCCTAGAGACACTGGCTAGTGGACACTTAGTTGTAAACTTTGATTTGTTGAGGCTGGCTTTTGGGTATAGAAGTAATTAGGTAGAGAATTGTTGTCTACAATATTTTTTGTGATCTCTAATATTAAATCTAGGGCTGGTGATACCTCTAAGATATTGTGATGTTTCAGATTTATACCTACGCCAGCATTAAAATTGAAAAGGTTTAGATAATACTCATTTGGAGTGGTGTAATTTGTAGCGCTAGGGATAACAACAGTTCCGTCTCCATCGTCGGTCATCAAAAGCTTTCTATCCCAAACACTTTGAGGTTGGCAGATATATTGCCCTCCTTGAGTTGAGCAGATATTTTCCTGTTTCGATCGATAATCAATCCCTTTTATCGTCTGTTCTCCCCAGCCCGCTATTTCAAATACTTTTATGTTTAGTGGGATTTGCCAGTTAGCCAGAGTTTCAATATTTGCATTGGCATTGGTTGCGAAGGAAGATACTAGGGTGCTTGGAATATTTGTGGGTTCTCCGGAAGTAGTTCCTCTATTGCTAGAGGTTAGGAAATTAAACATGCCACTGTAATTGGAAATTGATTGTGGGAATCCATTTGCAGAATAATTAAAGACTTGATTTATAGAATCTTCGAATCTGATTACTGGATCAGAGACATTATTGAAATATGATTGAGAAGGTAAAAGGTTATAGCCACTTTGCATATTGTGTCCCAGGTTTCTTGCTGTCTCTTTATCTAAAAGCAAGCCGAAAAGTATCGCTTGCTGATCTCCATGCAATAAACTGGCAATAGCTTTTGGCGTACCAATTTGTGGGGTAGCTATCATCATAAATTGATCAACGATATTGCCCTCTCCTTCTTCAACAAGCTCTTTTATAAGGGCCTTGCCAATAAGCCCTCCATTGCTATGACCAATAATTGTGATTTTACCTGTTGGTGACCTGTCTGCTAGAGCAATAGCTTCATCGACAAGTTTCTTGTTCTCAAAATTATTTCCGACTTTTACTACAGTATGCTCATTAACTACTTTAGAAATATCTTTTCTCCAATCATAAGGGAAAGCTTTCCACTCGGTTAAGTCTCCTTGAGTTACGGAATCATTCATTTTCTGTATAAACGATTTGTAGATATTAAAACCAAAAGCTTCACTAATTACTCCTTTTGTATAAATTCCAGAAGTGACAGGATTACCATTCGAGTCCAGCATCAACTTTTGGATATCACTCTTTTGTAAGCTTGTAGGAGGCCAGAGTTGGTTTTCAAAAATAATGCCTTGAACATACAAATCACTTGCCATAAAACCGGGAATAAACAGCACTGAACTATTACCTTCCGTACCTCCCGTAAACACCACCTCCACCATCGTCTTGTTAGTAATAGCGGCATAGGCAGTCTTGGTTAAACTACGAGATGGAAATAAGTCTCCATTCCAATCCACATCGAGGTTGCATTTGAAAGTCTGACCTTTGAGTGATTGAGGTAATGGTTCTCCGTTAATAAGTGGATCATAATTGACCGGACATTCACCTTCAAAACATGGGGAAGTTATGGTGAGGGTCCAGTTGTCTGTTGTATCTGTCAGAATGTTAAGTTCTCCAAAGGCGTTATCAAAAGGAGAAGAGGCGTTCAAAGAAAATCCAATTTCTGTAGCTTCTGAATTGTTTGGTTCTAGAGAAAGATAGTGGCATAAATCCGGCGGAGCATCTATACAGTTAAAATCTGCGTCGTATTGATTGCATACCGTGTCACGTTCAATTCTATAAGGCTGTGGGTCTTCTTCATCCGTAGTTATGGCTGGAAGAGAGATTGTTATGTTTGTTGATGTGCTCTCAAGAGAAGAAAGGGTGAAGTTCACAGCTTCAGGACTTATCAGAAATGAAGTGAAAGCTGATGAGAAAGAGACTCCAAAGAAGAGGAGGGCGAGACATGTTAACCCAAGGCCGTACTTCTTCATTAAGCAGTAATCTACCAAAAATTGACAAAAAATACCAGTTTGGATCAACAACTATGTTAAAATTTCTTTATGCCAGACGAACCTCAAAATCCAATTCCCGAAGAAAACTCTATTCTAGCAAGTCCCCAAGAGCCTACGATTGATGCACCCCTTCCTCCAAGCACTTCCGAACCTGCCCCTATGCCACCCGAGACCCCAGAAAGCCCAGCAGAGGCCGGAAGTGCCGTTCCGGTTAATAATGATAGTAAGCAAATAAGCACTCCGGAAGCCCAGAATTCAGCTCCCGAGCAAACGGCTCAAATAGAGGAAGTAGAAGAAAATAAGGTAGTTTCAGAAGCTACAATGCAACCAACGGCTCAAATGGCAGGAAGTGAGCCGTTGGCTGAACCAGAAACAAAAAACTATCAATCAGAATCTAAATCTCAAATCCCAACAGAAACTTATAAAAATCGCACTCACGAAAATCTCACTAAAGCCCAGCTCACGATTCAAGAGAAGAAAAGAAAGAAGCTAGAGAAAATCATTGAAGCTCTGAATATCAAAGGGAAGATCACCAACGACGAAGTAGAAAAACTTTTGCATGTCTCTGATGCAACTGCGACTCGATATCTCTCAATACTCGAGAATGAAGGAAAAATAAAACAAAGTGGTAAAACTGGTCAGAGTGTCTCGTATTCTAGAATCTAGGGAGCTACACTTGCATACATCTTATCCTCGCAAGTGTAGTGTGCGCGCACGGGTGGTGCGGGGCAAGCACAGAAACTAATGAGTCTCGGGCTGTTACCGCTAGGGCGTCTGTGACTAAAGACGAGCGCCGACGAACACCGAAGACACTGTCAGTAATAGCGAAAGCGACACACTAAACACAATAATGAAAAAGTGGAGAGGGGTTGGCTGAGCCGGGGGTGGCGAGCCCTGTTCCGCTCTGCGGAATGCGTAGTCCCGCCTCAGCGGGACGAAGCACGAGCCGAGGCGAAGCTGGGGAGAGGATAACTTCCTCTCCCCAAAAAGAGCGGGCATCGAGCGA
>Ga0209542_10015312_pt1 | contig 12897 bp, 15 predicted proteins | sample RifCSPhighO2_01_FD_184028 | JGI IMG/M metagenome (GOLD analysis project Ga0209542, IMG submission 184028) | Soil microbial communities from Rifle, Colorado - Rifle CSP2_plank highO2_0.1 (SPAdes) (version 2) | ecosystem: Environmental > Terrestrial > Deep subsurface > Rock core/Sediment ... | reverse complement strand
GCGCACGCGAATGGTTGCACTTTATGATTTCGCGCATACGAATGAAGGGCTAGTGCTTGGAACGGGCAACCGCACCGAGCTTTTGCTTGGCTATTTTACAAAGCACGGCGATGGCGCAACCGATCTTCTCCCTATTGGCAGCCTTTACAAGTCGCAGGTGTGGGAGATGGCCAGGCTCTCAAAGCTTCCGCAGCACATTATTGACAAGGTCCCAAGTGCAGGCCTATGGGAAGGCCAGACGGATGAGAAGGAAATCGGGGTCCCCTATGCCGAAATCGACCGGATACTAGTCGCCCATTTCGACTTGGAAATGGCCTGGGAGGAGGTCGCCCGATTTTACATTGAGAAAAAAGTGGCCCGCGTAAGGGAGCTCCACGAGCAAAGCGAGCACAAGCGCAGGCCGCCGGACATTTTGGATGTATAGCTAATTTGTACCTGTCCCAGGGATTTCCGCGGCCAAAACCTTAGGTGTCACCACCTACTTTGTCCTCATCAATTGTGCGAAGGTTATAAGTGATTCCAACACTCCTAACGCCCGTTTCCTTTACTTTTTCCTTCGGGACCCTTCCCCGCCTATAAGCCATCAGCATGACAAGGCTGCGCAGTGCGTCCATCCGGTACACCCTTTGCAGCAGCATTGGGCTAGTCAACCCCTTTTTCGGGGCCACTCCAATAATCTTTGCCGCTTCATCCTGGATTCTTTCCAATACAGTTTCGACGTGATCGATGCTGGGGTTTGCATGCAATAATACCACCAGCCCGGCCATTGCATGCGGAAAATCCTTTCCCGTGATGTATTTTATCCTGTTAAAGTGCCTTACCAATCCGGGCGCGTGGGGAGCCGACCTGCCGCGGACCTGCCCAATGTCCGAGCTGCTGATTTCAATTGCAGGAACCTCCCTGTCGACGGTATGGCCAAGGAGCAAGGGATGGGCCGTCCTCATTTGCCTTTCAAAGGAGATTGTTCCTGCGCTACCTTTGGTTTCGAGGTCATAACCTTCCGGATTCGCGGCGGTTACGCCATTTTCAAGGTGATGGAACTCCCGTTTCAATCTCCTGATTTCACTTAGGTGTTCCTTTTGCATTATTCACTCCCGCATTGATCCTGAAACAGCTTTCACTACCCCTTTATCGAATGGCGATGGGATAATGCGCTCGGGTTTCAGCATATTGCCTGGTATTACCTCCGCGAGGGCATTTGCAGCCCGTATGAGCATCCTCATATTGATCTCCTTTTTCCTCCGATCCAGAAGCCCCCTGAATATTCCCGGAAATCCCAGCGCATTGTTTATCTGGTTTGGGAAATCGCTCCTGCCGGTCCCGACGATGAAAGCGCCCCCTTTTTTTGCCTCCTCCGGCATTATTTCCGGCACCGGGTTTGCCATTGCAAAGACAATGGGGCGCGGCGCCATGGAACCGACCATCGCCCCCGATACAATATTAGGTGCAGATACCCCGATAAAAACATCCGCGCCCTTCATTGCAACCTTCAGGGTTCCGGATTCCGCTTCCGGGTTGACTTTTTCCGCCAACTCATTTCGATATTCGTCCCCAAAGCTGCCATTCCTCACAATCCCGCTTTTATCGCACAAAATTATGTTTTTTACTCCGGCTTCCATCAGTAATTTCGCAATTGCGGTTCCTGCCGATCCCGCGCCATTGATCACGATTTTTATTCCATCCAGCTCCTTTCCGGCCAATTTCAATGAATTCCTCAACGCTGCAAGCACAACAACTGCCGTCCCCCACTGGTCGTCGTGCATGACTGGTATATCCAATCGCTCCTTGAGCTTGCGCTCAATCTCAAAGCACCTGGGGGCGGAAATGTCCTCAAGATTGATTGCACCAAAAGTGGGGGATATATTGACGACCGAATCAACAATCCCATCTACCGATTTCGTGCCTAAACATATTGGATAAGCGTCAATCCCCGCGAACTCCTTGAACAAAACAGCTTTCCCTTCCATAACGGGAAGCGCCGCTTCCGGGCCGATATCCCCAAGCCCCAGAACTGCGGTCCCATCCGTGACAATTGCAACGGAGTTCCATTTTCCGGTCAAATTGTAGACTTGATTGCGGTCTTTGGCTATGGCTAAACTTGCCTGCGCTACCCCCGGGGTGTAAGCCAGGCTTAAATCATGCTTATCCTTCACCCTCTCTTTTGGTTCGATGGAAATTTTCCCCCTAAGTTTCCGGTGGTATTCCAATGCTTTCTTATTGAGGTCCCCGTTTTCGGCCATAAGGTTTCCTTTTAAAAAATGTATTTTTGTGCTGCTTATCCTTGTCCTTTTTTCCCAATACCGCTATTCCACAACCTGCTCCCCCTCGTCCTTTGTCCGGATGACTACCTCCCTTACGTATTTCTTTGCGGCCAATGCGAGCTCGATGAGCCTTATTTTAGTAGTGGATCCCAGTTGCCGGAGTTCCTCATCGGCCATCTTTGAGTCAACAACCCGCTCGGAATCGTTGATTTTGGGGATGATTGTTGTCCGGAACTCCAAATGGAAAGAGGGGTTCTTTTCCTTGTGCGCCCGGAGTATCCCAAGGCTCCGGAGCGTATCTTGCATTAATGTCGCCGGTTCGCCCCTAAAGCCGGTTAGTGCCGCATACTTGTCTGCATTGAATTCGGTTTTCAGGTCCATTGCAACCGCATCAACATATGAAAGGAGGGATTCCAATTTGTCGGCATAGAATCCCGTCGTCTCCAATTTTACCAAATAACCCGATTCCTTGAGCTTCCTTAGGATTGCGGCCATTGCATCATATTGCTGCAGGGGCTCGGATCCTGTGAATACGGCGGCTTCAATATTCGCCTTCTGGCTGTTTAGGTGGGCGGCGAGGGATTCGACGGAAATTTCCGAGCAGACCTCCGGCGCAATTGCAACCGGCCCGGAATAGCCGAACTCGGTGCGAAGGCCAGAGCCCCCGAGCACAACTACGCACGCGGCCTTCCCCGGATACGCGTTCTCGACGCCGTTGATTATGCAGGCGTATTTAAGGTCCATATAGTTTCGCCAATGCTGCCCACATTTTTGAAAAATAATAATACGCAAATGCCAGTACAATGATGATTGTCAAAACCCCTGCAATTTGGGCATCGTTACCTTCGATGATGTTTCCATGTTTGGTGCTCATTCGCTTCTCTATTATCCCGAAAATGCCCTTCAATACCAAATAGCCGATCAGGAGCAAAAAGAAAATCCCAAATATTATTGCACTGACTTTACCAAGTGAGGAATATTCAAAAGATGCTACATATGAAACAATTCCCAGGAGCAATGTTGCTATGCTAGCCCAGCCAAGTATTTTTCCCAATCCTTCATCGTACATATTGACCATCTATTCTAGGATTTCAACCGCATCCACAATGCCGTCCCCGTCTTCGTCGAAGCCCTGCACAACCTTGGCAAGCACTCCCGCATCGTAATTGTTGCCCTTCTCGATTTTATCCCTTTCCTTCAGCAGGGCGAGTACGGCTGCGCGCGTCCCCTCATGGTCGGATCCGGCCAAAATGAGGATTTTTTTCCCCTTATTGAATGGGTTTTCGATGAGTTCCACAACGCCGTAATTTTCAGTATATTTTTTATTTGATAATTTTGACTGAAGCTCGAATGTCTTCTCATGGAAATAGATCGGGAGGAAAGGGTTGATATCGGAAATCAGCATATTCACCTTCGGCCCCCCGAAAACGATGAGGTTGTCGCGCCTGTTTTTTTCCTTCAATTCAGTATCCAGATAATAGAGTGGGTAATCGAAGGTTGCATAGTTCCCGAGCATCATCGCGAATTCCGTTGCGCAGAACTCCGATGCGCGGGCACGGAACTTCCCATGGGGATCGGGCGAGCCAAGGACGATTTTCCCCTCGAAATGGCTGCCGGAAATGAAATTGGACAGGAATGATGGCGGTTTCCTGAATGCCGCGGATGAGAATGGATGCCAATGCTCCCTTATTACAATTGATAGCGCCTCCAGGCTGCACTTGTATTTCCTTGCAATTGCGCCCCTCTGCTCGGAATACCCCTCCAGCTCTATGAGTTTCGCCTCGTGGAGCTGCCTGAAATGGTAGTAGAGCGACTGGGCTGGCATTTTCAGCTCCCGGGCCATCTCCGCGGGGTATTTGGGCTCCCTTGCGAGGGATTTGAGGATTGCAATCCTCTCGGGGGAGAGGATGGACAGGGCGCCTTCCCCCACAATTGCGCTCTCAAGGCTCCTGTTCTCCAAAACCAGCTTGGCCTCCATTTTAATCATTTAATACTATTATGAAAAAATTAATAAACATATGCAAAATGTTTATATATATTGCCCGCCTAACCGTTCTTCCTGTGATGAATATGTGCGGAATTGTGGGTTTCATTTCCTCGGAGGACGAAAATGCCGGAAGGCTCCTTCTTGACGGGCTTAGGAAGCTCGAATACCGGGGGTACGATTCGGCGGGGATTGCGGTAATAAACGACTCTTCCATGCAGGTTGAAAAGGAAGTAGGCACCCTGGATGCATTTGAAAAGGCAGTCGATGTCGACGAGATTTACGGTACAAGTGGCATTTCCCACACACGCTGGGCAACGCATGGGATGGTAACAAAGCAAAACGCCCACCCGCACCTTTCATGCGATGGCAAGATCGCGGTTGTGCACAACGGGATTATCGAGAATTTCCAGGAGCTTTACGCCGAATTGAAAGGAAGGCACAAATTCGTTACCCAGACGGATACTGAAGTGATCGCCCACTTGATCGAGGATAACATGGCAAATGGGCAAAATTTCAGGGATGCTTTTGCCAATACGCTTTCGATGCTCAAGGGATCGTACGCACTGCTTGCGGCTTCCCCCTTTGATAAAAACATCATTCTTGCCGCAAAGAACGAATCCCCCTTGATATTGGGCAAGGCCGAGGGCAAGGCGTTTGCGGCAAGCGACCCCATGCCGCTCCTAAAGCATACGCGGGATATGATTTTCATGGACGATGGCGAGTTCGCCGTTTTGACCCCATCAGCATGCGAGGTTTTCAGCATTTCATCCGGAAATAAGGTCCAAAAGCAGGTGACGCGCATTGATTGGAGCGCCGCCGGCTCAGAAAAGGGGATTTTCCCGCATTTCATGCTAAAGGAGATCTTTGAGCAGCCGCAGTCGCTGAAAAAGTCACTTGAGCAGCCATATGGCGCCGTGGAGGAGTTCGCAAGGGCGATTAACGAGGCAAAAGGAGTGATGATAATTGCGTGCGGCACCGCCCTGCATTCCGCAATGTGTGGCCAATATTTGCTGGATAAAATTTCGGGAAAGCACGTGAATGTGACAACGCCTCCGAATTCCCCTATTTGGAAACCAGCCTCCAGAAGAACTCGCTTGTGATTGCCATATCCCAGAGCGGCGAAACCGCGGACGTGCTGAATGCCATCCGGACAATCAAGGGCAAGGGCGCGAGGGTTTTTTCCATCGTGAATGTCCAGGGAAGCTCCATGGCAAGGATGAGCGACAAGACTTTGTTCATCAATGCGGGCCCGGAAATCGCGGTTGCTAGCACCAAGGCGTTCACGGGCCAGCTTTCCGTGCTCTATCAGATTGCCTTTGCATTGAATGGTGAATTGGCAAAGGGAAGGAGAAAACTTGCGGAAATGACCGCCCTTTCAAAAGTATGCCTTGACATGAATGATGAAAAAACAAGGAAATTGGCAGAAAAGCTCAAGGACTCCCGCGATGCGTATTTCATAGGCCGCGGGATCAACTTCCCAATCGCCCTGGAAGGCGCGCTTAAGATGAAGGAGATTTCCTACATCCATGCGGAGGGGATGGCCGCCGGTGAGCTCAAGCATGGGACCCTTGCGCTCATTGAAAAGGGCACCCCTGTAATCGTCCTAAATCCCCACGATGACATGTTCCACGCGACGCTTAGCAGCGCCATGGAAACCAAGGCGAGGGGGGCTTTTATTATTGCCATAAACAATGCGAAAAACGAGGCATATGATGAGCTGCTGCAGATCCCGGAGGCGGACAAGGAGTTTTACCCCCTGCTCTCAGTGATACCGATGCAGCTCCTTGCCTACCATCTTGCAGTGCTCCGGGGGCACGATCCGGATAAGCCGAGGAATTTGGCGAAAAGCGTGACGGTGAAATAAGCTGATGGAAGATTAGGGATTTGATTTTTTTATGTGGTGAATGATGGGAATAAAACTTATCGCATTCGACTTTGATGGAGTAATCCCGGTGGAAGAGTCGCCGCAGTACCTTCTGGAGAAGCTGGGGCTGAAGAAGGAAAACGACCTGCTAGCAGCCGAATTTTATGCCGGGCTTGCAGCTGCCAAGGATGATGCGGAGCGCGATCTCGTGCCGGCAAGGGTTTGGGTGAAATCCTTCGCCCTCTATCGGCGCTTCCCCCTCCGCAAAATGAAAAAAATCACCGAGGGCTTGCCGCTTATCCCCGGCTCAAAGGAAATGTTCAATTATTGCAGGGAAAATGGCATCAAAACGGCAATTTTGTCGGCTACCGTTCTGCCTATCCTCGAATGGAACCTCTCAAAACATAAGATTGCGCCCGATTACATTTTCGGCTCTGAATGCACTGCAAAGAATGGAAGGTTCGATAGGCTGGTATCGGTGCTTTCGCCGCTTGGGAAAAGGGGGGAAATGGAAAAACTGATCCGGATTTTGAAAATTGCGCCAGCAGATTGCCTGGCCGTGGGCGATTCCATCTCGGAGGTCCCCATGTTCAAGCTGGTGGGGCGGAAAAATTCGGTTGCATTCCATTACCGGCAGGATATTTCGGAATATTGCGATCACCTGCTGTACAAGCAAAACGACGCAGAAAGGGATTTGAGGAAAATTATCGGTGTTGTTGAAGGAAAAAATAAGTAGATTTGGTGGGCGATTATGGAAAAGTTTGATTTTGTATTGCTTGCTGCCGGCCAGGGGAAGAGGCTTAGGCCGATAACCAATTCCTACCCAAAGACCATGGTCCGGATTCTGGACAAACCTTTGCTGGAATGGATTGTCGAGGGGATTGCCGGGGCTTTTGGAGATTCAGTTGGGAGAATCCTGATTGTTGTTGGTTTTGAGAGGCATAAAATAACCGAATACTTCCAAAAGCACCCCGCCATGCAGAAGATAGTGTTTGTTGAGCAAAAGGAGCAGAAAGGCACCGCCGATGCGGTGTTGCAGGCGGAGAAGTTGGTGGAAAGCGATAGGTTCTTCGTACTCAATGCCGATACGTTCTTCGACCCCAAATTCTTCGAATTGCTCAAAAGGAATGCTGATTCGCAGCCCTTCCTTATTGCAAAGCGCGAGGAGGACGCCTCCGCTTATGGGGTTGTGGAAGTGGAGGGCGGCAACCTGGTTGGGCTTGTGGAAAAGCCCCTTGAGGCAACAAATAAGCTGATCTCCACAGGAACCCTGTTCATGCCAAGGCAGTTTTTCGAATACCTGAAGAATGTGAAGGTATCGAAGCGCAACGAATATGAGATTACAGATGCGCTATCCGACTTTGCAAGCAAGCAGAAGCTTAGGGTCCTCGAATTCGATTCATACTGGACTGATGTGGGCTATTACTGGAATTACATCGCAGCCTCCGAGTACGCCCTCCAGAATTTGATGGAACCCAAAATAGAAGGGAAGGTGGAGGATTTCGTTGTGGTCAAGGGCAAGCTGCGCGTGGGAAAGGGCTCGGTTGTGAAGAGCGGAACCTACATCGAGGGGAATGTGTTCATCGGTGAAAACACGATTGTTGGGCCAAGCGCCTACCTGCGCAAGGGGGTTGTGATCGAGGACAATTGCCACATCGGGAACTCGACCGAGGTGAAAAGCTCCATAATCATGCACAACTCGAATGCGGCCCACCTATCCTACATCGGGGATTCCATCATCTGCGAGAACGTGAATTTTGGCGCAGGCACCAAAATAGCGAATTTGAAGTTCGACCATTCCGCCATTTCCATTAAGCAGGAGGCGGGGAAGGTTGCATCGGGAAGGGACAAGCTTGGGGCCGTGGTAGGCAAGAACACCAAAACCGGCATCAACGTTTCCATCAACTGCGGAGTTTTGATCGGCGAGAACTGCAAAATTTCCCCGGCCGCATATGTTTATAATAATCTTGAGAACGATGCCGTATTCAAGGGCTGATGGAAAGGGGGTGCGGGAGTGTTTGCAAACAGGTTGCAGGCAGGGGGGCTGCTTGCTGAAAAGCTGCCGGAATTCAGGAAGATGAAGGATTGTGCCGTCCTTGGCATTCCAAGGGGCGGCGTCCTGGTTGCCGCCGAAGTTTCCAAATCACTAGGTTTGCCCCTCTCGCTGATGGTAGTAAGGAAAATCGGTGCGATGCTTAACCCCGAACTTGCGGTAGGTGCCATCGGAATGGATGGCCGGCCGTACTTTAATACGGAAGTAGCATCACAAACCGGTGCAACGAAGGAATATTTGCAATCGGAAGCGGAAAGGCAGTATGGGGAGGTTAAGCGGAGAATGGGTTTTTTCAGGATAAAGGAAGGAACTTTTAGGGGCAAAACCATAATCCTTGTGGATGATGGGATCGCAACCGGCTCCACGGTTCTGGCAGCCATCCGGATCCTTAGGGGCCAAAAAGTGAGGCGGCTTGTGCTTGCCGTTCCTGTCTGCTCCGCGGATACTGCGCAGGTGTTAAAACCCCTTGTTGACCGGTTTGTCTGCCTTGAAATTCCGCCCTCGTTTTCGGCAGTTGGCCAGTTCTATTCCGATTTTGCCCAAGTGGCGGATTCCGACGTAAAAAGGATAATGGATGGGCGGTAAAAATGGGTGTTTATTGCGGTCTGCGGGCCCATTTCATATCTTAGCCAATTGTCTAATTTTTCGCCTGGTTCCGTTGTCGTAAATGAAACGACAAACTCGTATATCCTTGCTTGGCCATATATTGTTGCCGAGGTGATGGCTATGGAGGGAGTTGTTTTATTGTTAGTAGCCATTGCAGTGATATGGGCGATCGGTGGCCAGCAGGGCGCAACAGACGGCATCCCGATGTGGCCATAAAAGGAAAATAAGTGCAAAAATTGGAATATGGAAATCGCAACGGGTTGCTAGGGAAGGGATCCCCCTAAGGCTGCAAAAGGGTTAAATAGAAGTAGCCACCACCTCCTTCCGATTTTTATGAGCGAATTCGGGGAGCATCCGCCGGACAGGATGATGTCTATTGCGATGCTTATTGCGTTTGTGCTGATCCTATACCTGTACATGATCAGCAGGTAAATTTGCATATAGTTGGGATCGTGCTAAACGCTCGACTTAATTGTATTTAACTATTGTACCCGGGGTTTATTCGTGGGCGCCATTTTCTAAGAGACCAAACCCACTTCCTCAACCTGCACTTCACTTACTCCTTCAACTGTTGCGCGCACGATTTCCTCGAAGTCCTTGCTCTTGGAATCCTCGCATACGAATGAGGCCTGGATTATCCTGGAGCCGAACACGTAATCGATGATCTTCGAGGAATTGCAGCCCTCCACCTTCTCAACGTTGCCCCGCAGTTTCTCAAGGTCGTATTCCTCCAGGGGGAATACCTTAAGGACGGTTAGTACTTTTCCCATGTGATTTCATCCCTATTTAATCAGTTTGATCCAGCTCTAGATGAATATATTTTCCCTACTTCTTCTTCTCTTCTTTCTTCGCTTCAGGCTTTGCCTCTCCGGCCTTTGCATCCGCGGCCTTCTCGCCTTCCTTTCCTGCCTCGGCCGGTGCGGCTGCAGCAGCTGCGGCGGCAGCCGGCGCCTCCTCTTTCTTCTTCTCCTCCACAATCTTGACCTTCATTATGATCTCCTTGCCTACTTTTGCAAGGTTTTTCTTATCCTGCCGAATGTCCCTGATCTTTTCCGTGAAGCTTCCTGACATTTTCAGCTTCGCCCTCCTAAGTGCCTGCTTTACAACTGGTAGGTCCTTTGAATTGATCCTGACCGTAAATACTGCCTCGCCGTGCTTGACGCGCGCCATCCTGCCCTTTGGCCTTCCGAACGCAAGCTTCATTCCCTTCGAGATACGGTCCGATCCCGCGACTCCAAGAGCGGAGTGTTCCCTTATCACAAGGTGAGGGTACTTCAAAATCCCAAAATAGTACTGGCCGGGCAAATTCTTCTCAAGGTACTTGACGGCGACCTGCCTTGCGGCCTCAAGGGAGTTATCCCTAAGCTGGATGTCTGTATCGGCTAAAAGGTCGATTGCAATCTCGTAGAACCTATCGACTCCCATGTTGTATTGCCTAACCTTTGGTCGCGGAGCGCCCTTTACAAAGCTTTTTCTGGGCATCCTATTGGACAGGCGTGCCCATGGCTGGCCCTGCGATTTTCGGACTGTCCTTGCCGGCCGGAGACCCATGGAATCACACCAAAAGCTGCATGTTTGGCTAATAGCATTGTAATTAGCTGCAATTTGAGATGATGTTTAAGGACGAATAATTTAAAAAAGCCACCTAACGGGAGGCCAAGCCGAGCATATTGGGGATTGGATGCAGCGGCATTGCCCTGACCCCTTGAGGTAGGCTGCCCTGAAGGCCGTTCCCCTCATACCGAATTGCCGCTCATTTCCTCAATAATTTGAAATACTCCTTTGCCTTCCCTTCCGGGTCGTCCGCATAAATGATGTCCCTGCCCACGTTTACCAGGATATTTTCGCCGGCGGCCTTGACGGTTTCCAGATCCCCTCCCTGCTTTCCGATTCCGGGGATGAGGATGATTTTCTCATTTCCAATTATCTCGCGGATCTCGATCATCTCCCGCTCATTATTTGTGGCGCCTACGACCACTCCGTCACCGCCGAACCTGGCAACCTCGCCTGCAATCCATTCATAACCCCGTTTTCCCTCCACTTGCCCATCCCTCATGAAGTATTTTGCAGATGGATTTGACATTAGGGTTAGCGTGATCACTCCCAACTTTGCCTCGTGCGCCTGCCTGATCGTTTCCTCCAAGTTTCCGGCGAATGGCGAGAACGTGAACGCATCAAGCATCGCCTTCTTCATCCAATAGATGGCACTCTCATTGCTGCTCCCGATATCCGAAAGCTTCAGGTCGAAAATGGATAGGCAGCCCTTTGAGGAGATGGCATCCGACAATTCCTGGAGGTCCTCGATGGAGAATGGGATCACAAATTGCGAATTTATCTTGTAGGCACAGGCGTATTCGGATGTTTGCTTGATGGTATCCAGGCAAAAGCGCTTCATCCCATCCGTTTCGGAGCCCTTCTCGAAGTATTTCCGTGGGATGCTGTCGTTTTCCTTGAAGAAGATGCTGGCCGGGTCAAGGCCGATGCATAAGGTGGATTTCTTCACGCCTTTGACGTCCTTATATTTGGCTAAGAAGCTCATTTTGATGACCCTGCTTTCCCGAACTACTTAACTTTACTTCTTCCTTTTATATTAATCGTATCGCAATGCAATTTGCCGACTATTTCGGCTGCACCCTCATTGCTTTTATCGCTTCGCTCATCTCCTTGGCCGTCTTATATTTGTAAAGCGAGCTTCCGGCAACCAATATGCCCGCGCCGGCCTTCTTTGCAATTTCGGCAGTCTCCAGGTTTATCCCCCCATCAACCTGTATGTGGGTCTTAAGCCCGCTTTCCTTTATCCACGCCCTTGCCTTTTCCACCTTTGGCATCATATTGTACAAGAATGCCTGCCCGCCAAAGCCCGGCTCGACTGTCATGATAAGGATGCAGTAAAGCTCCATATTGAGGAATGGCTTGATGCTTTCAATGGGGGTGCCGGGTTTGATGGCAATGCTAGGAGTTGCTCCGCCGGCTTTGTTGATGGCTTTGATCGTTTCAACCGCCTCCCTCTCGTTTTTAACCGCTTCGAGGTGGAAAATCACGTTGTCCGAGCCGGCCTGCGCGAATTTTGGCGCCCCTTTTCTTGGATTTTCGATCATAAGGTGGGCATCCAGGAAAAGGTCGGTTTTTTTCCGGAGCGCTTCGATTAGCGTCCAGCCAAAGGTGAGGTTTGGCACGAAATGGTTATCCATGGCATCCAGCTGCACGCCATCTGCGCCAGCTTCCTTGGCGATTTTCAAGCCCGCCTCGAAATTGGCGAAGTCCGCGGAGAGGATTGATGGAAATACGAGTATTTTTCCCATGGCTGATTGCATGAAAGCTTTGTCCGCAGGGAAATTAAATCCTTGCGTTTTGGCATTTTCAATGGAATGGTGGTATGGGCTGGGTGGTGGGTGTTATTTTTAGCGCATTGCGGATTTACAATTTGGTCTCTTTCCTATTCTTGCCCTGTAGCTATTGGTCCACGACGTATTTGCAATTCTCCGGCTCATCAAATTGCAGCGAGAGGAACAGCTTGAGGTAACCCAGGATGGGAACCCGCAATATCACCTTGCCTTTCATATGGTCCTCCTTGGCAAAGTCCTGGGTGATTCCATATACATCCGGCGCGGGGTTGTTGTCCCCCTTGATCAGGTAATTGGTTTCCCCCTTGTACTTGAGCTTCATCACCGCCCGGTGGACCACAAGGCCCAAATCCCGGTACGCATTTTCCGGCTGATATACGACGATATCTCCTCCCTTGTCGAACGCATACTCCTTGCCATCCGCCCGAAGCCCAGTTGTGCATAGTTCCTTGCGGATTGCGCCAGAGCTCAGCTCCCGAACGGTGCACTCATTTTTGATGAAATCCCGAAATTCAACTGGCTTTGTGAGTTCCACTTCCTGCGATCGGATTTCGCCCCCTTGGAGGAGGATGATGTCGCCCCGGTAGACTATAGGATCACGGAGCGACGCGAAAAACCGCGCCGATTCCACTGACGCGGGTTCCGCATTGCTAAAGGCTCGGCACTGTCCGAGCCTTTTGTGCGCCCCAGGTGGTGATGCTATAATGGTCACAACCATCAGTTCTTAATGTTACTCAACATATGAATAAAACATCGAGCCCGCGTTTTGCATTTACACCGCT
>Ga0209542_10015311_pt1 | contig 12897 bp, 5 predicted proteins | sample RifCSPhighO2_01_FD_184028 | JGI IMG/M metagenome (GOLD analysis project Ga0209542, IMG submission 184028) | Soil microbial communities from Rifle, Colorado - Rifle CSP2_plank highO2_0.1 (SPAdes) (version 2) | ecosystem: Environmental > Terrestrial > Deep subsurface > Rock core/Sediment ... | reverse complement strand
GACAGATTTCTAACGGGGTGAGAGAGTTTTTTTCAAAGAAATTTGAACCGCGGAAGACGAAGGCATCGCACCTTCGGAATCTTGCTCTAGCAATAAGGGAGAACAAAAAGCTCGCCAAAGATCTGCTTTTGCTCCCACAGGTAGCGGCGCGCGCTTGCCGAGTGTGCGGCGGCAAGAATCAGCGCTCCGTCTTAAAAGTTAACGGCTTTCTCTGGGTGCATTGTCCCTCTTGCGATCACTGGTACAAGAAACACATGCCGCGCGCCGATCTCATGGAAGCGCGTCAAAAAAAAGCGCCGCTCGAGATTTATCTCACAGAGAAAGATATGAGCTATCGCTTGAGAGAGATAGCGGCACCCAAAGTGGATTTCGCACTGAAATTTCTGCGGAAACAGAAAGGAAAATGGCTTGATCTAGGGACAGGACTAGGCGATGTGCCTTATGTGGCTCGCAAGAAAGGGTTTGAAGTGGAAGCCACGGAACTTTCTCCATCTTTCGTCAGCTTTGCAAAAAAGAGATTTAATGTCGAAGCCACGGCAATAAATCTTCAAAGATTTTATGAAAAATGGAGGAGAGATGGCTCAAAGCCGTTCGATGTCATATCGGCTTTTGGATATTTCGATCTCGTCCCCGCTCCGGTAGAAGAAATGAAGATCTGCAAAGAGATGCTCTCGCGACGAGCACTCCTTCTTATCAATCAACCAAATCACGATTCCATGACCGGCATGCTTGCGCGCTGGCGCCCTGAAACTTCTGTTCGCGTAATGGCACCGAATAATTATTCGTACTATTCGAAGAAGTCACTCCAAAAAGCTCTTGAGCTCGCAGGATTTAAGGTACTAGGGGTGTGGTGGTATGGGATGGACATACATGAAGTTGCAGTTCGATTTCTCGAACTTAATCCTGCCTTTGGCAAATCCGAGGCGTATGATTTTTTGTATGAGAATTTCAATGAGCTGCAAAAAGTCATAGACCAAAAACGCAGATCGGATTTCGTTATGATGTGCGCACAAAAGATATAGGATTGCCCGCGAGTGCCGTAATGCATAGAATGTGGCAATGAGTGAGAAGCTTCTTCTCCAGGGCGCTAAAGTGAATTTGCGGCCTTTTATCAGGGAGGATATTTCTGACGCGTACATTGGTTGGTTCAACGATCCGGAAGTGACGCGATTCAACTCTCACGGAGAGGTTTTATACACGCGCGAGAAGGCGGAGGAATACATTAGGAAGATCCATGCGAACAAGGAATATCTCGTGCTTGCCGTGATAGCGAAAGACAGCGGCAGGCACATAGGCAATATCTCTCTTCAGAATATTCATGCGGTCAATCGCGGCGCCGAATACGCGATAATGATCGGCGATAAGAATTACTGGGGAAAGGGGATCGCGAAAGAGGCATCGCGACTAATTATCGAATATGGATTTGGAGCTCTTAATTTGCATAGAATTTATTGCGGAACTCCCATTCTGAATGTGCCGATGCGGCGATTGGCCGAGTCGCTTGGGTTTCGGGAAGAGGGCACGCGCCGTGAAGCGATGTATAAAAATGGCAAATTCCTCGACGTGGTTGAATACGGCATGCTTATAGAAGATTTTAAATCGAAACGATAAGTATGGAGAAAGGTCCGCTTTTCCCACACCTGCAATACTGTACGCGCTGCGCTATTCCCGAAACGCAGGAAGGGGTCAAGTTTGATGAGCTAGGGATCTGTCAGGCATGCCAATCATCGGAGCAGAAGATCCATATCAATTGGGCCCTTCGAGAGAAAAAATTCAAGGCAATTCTAGATGAGGCTAAAGCAAAGGCAGGCAATAATTACGATTGCATTGTGCCGATAAGCGGCGGAAAAGATAGTACTTTCCAACTGCACGTTCTGACGAAACTCTACGGTATGAAGCCGCTAGCTGTTACATTCAGCCACAATTGGTGGAGCGAGACCGGGTGGTACAACCTGCAAAATGCGCTTGAGACTTTCAATGTCGATCACATCGTTTTTACCCCTAATCGCGCACTAATAAATAAAATTGTTCGACGTTCTGTTGAGGCAATAGGCGATGTTGGATGGCATGACCATGGAGGCGTTGGCTCTTTTCCACTTCAGGTGGCCGTTAAATGGAAAATCCCGCTTCTTATTTGGGGCGAGTCCATTGCTGAAGCTTCCGGGCGCGCCAGTTATGAGGCGCCAATCCACAAATTTGACCGAGAATATTTTATAAAGCAATCGGCAAAGCTGCGCGCCGATGAAATAGTGAAGGGCGACTTAAGCGCTCGCGACATGTATCCATTTACCGTGCCTTCGCAAGAGGAAATCGAGAAAGCAGGCGTACGGGGCATACACCTGGGAGACTATATATTTTGGGATGATGAACGCCAGGCAGAATTCTTGCGCGACACTTATGGGTGGAAAGATACGCAAATGGAAAATGCCTACAAGCGTTACAAAAGTGCGGAGGACATCATGTCTGGAATGCATGATTTTACGTGTTACTTAAAGCGCGGTTACGGGCGGGCAACGTATCAAGCATCGGTTGATGTTCGCAATGGCCTTCTCACTCGTGAAGAGGCTTTTGAATTGATCCGCAAACACGATCCCGAAATACCCGAGGCTTTAGATTATTATCTTAAAGTGAGCGGTAGCACGAAGGAAGAATTCTACAAGGACATGGAAAAAATCCGCCATCCAAAGATGCGCGGCATAGATGTTCCTGTGAAGAAAAAAACTCGTAAAAATGCCGAGCGAATTTTACCGTTCCCGCAGCAGCTCATAGAGAAGTTCCGGGAAAAAACCAAAAATCCGCATGCGCGCCTATCATTGCGGCTTCCATGATATGAACACTATTTTTCTCGACAATTCGATCGGTCAGCTGATACAGAAGTTCAAGAAGAAAAAGCTGCATCCGAGGGATGCGTTCAAAGCCGCACTTCTCAATATTCACGAGCTCGATCCGAAATATTTCGCGTGGGTCGTTCACGCTGGCGATGCAATGCTCGCCAGGATCGAGAAGGAAGTGGAAGAATTTGGAATAAATGAAGCGCGCCTCTTAGAGTGCATTCCTGTCGGCGTGAAAGATATTTATAACACTGCAGATTTCCCGACGCAGATGGGAAGCCCTCTCTGGAAGGATTTCACTCCTGGGAACGATGCGCGAGTCGTGTATCACTTGAAGCGCGCGGGCGCCAATATCGTCGGGAAGACAGTAACCGCGGAATTTGCGGTGCATGCGCTAGATAAAACCCTCAATCCATATGATGCGACACGCACCCCCGGGACTTCTTCAAGCGGCTCGGCTGTCGCTGTCGCCCTCGGTCAAGTCCCTGTCGCAACAGGCACTCAAACAGCTGGCTCGATCGTCCGCCCAGCGTCTTTTTGCGGCGTTTATGGCGCTAAGCCCTCGTTCGGCACGATCCCGCGTACAGGAATGCTTAAGACTACCGATAGTCTGGATCAGTGCGGATTTTTAGTCATTCATGCAGAGGATCTTCGGCGAGTATTTGATGCAGTGCGCGTTCACGGAGAAAACTATCCTAAAAGCCATGCCGCTCTTTCTGATCCTAAGAGGCAGGAAAAAAAGAAGGGGAGGAAGTGGCGCGTCGCTTTTGCAAAGACTCATACATGGGAGCACGCGCCGGAATATGCGAAAGCAGCAATCGAAAAATTTATAAAAAGATTAGGAAAGGAAAAAGGAATAGATATAACTGAAGCGGCGCTTCCGCGGGGAATGGAAAAAACTCACGAGATACATCAAACGATATATGACAAATCCCTTGCTTATTATTTTCAGGGTGAATACAAGCAGTCCGACTTCGTATCTCCGATCATGAACGAGATCATTGTGCGTGGGAATTCGATTGCCGTATCCGATTTCCGTGCCGCGATAGAACAACAAAATCAGATGATCCGCGACATGGACAGATTTTTTTCCAAATACGATATCTTAATCTCACTTTCGACGGCCGGCGAGGCGCCGCCACGGGAAATTACAGAATCGCCGGACCCGGCTTTAATGTGGACGTTGACACATTTGCCTGTGGTCTCCGTGCCGCAATTCAGATCTCCCGGCGGACTTCCATTCGGAATGCAAATTGTCGCGCGCAAATATAACGATTATCTTCTATTCAATTTTCTGGACGAGCTGCTCTCTCTTGGGCTTGTTCCGAAAAAAAGTCTCAGTCCAATATAAAAAACCAACGGATACGGTTTCTCTCAATATCTTCTCCATCGCCAATCATCCCGCCTCATCAGTCTCAAATCTATTGTAACTATACGAAAATCGCATAGTTTTCCACAGGAAAATCACACTTTCTCTCGTAATTATGAATTTTTTGTGAAATAGGACGTAATACAATTTGCAAATCCACGCCATGAGAGTCAGATCTCATTTGTCCGTGCTTTTTAAGGCAACTGCTTCTCTCCTCGCATTTATATTGACCATAAGTCCCGTTGCCCCGGCTTTTGCAGTGTCAGAAACGGTGACACAAAGTCTTTCGCCAGCTGCGAGTACTTCCGTGTCATCGACTACGGAAAGTATCGACGCTAATCTTGATGCTGCCCCTGCGACTGAAGCGGGTGCATCCGAACCAACAGGGGGGTCGGATACGCCTAAACAAAGCACGGAGGCGGTGGTGCCGGACGGAGGCGAAAGTTTGTTGAGTGGAGAAGGCAGTTCAGCACCGACTATCGATAATCCAAATTTATTTACATATGAATCCTCTGCTCCGAAAGTGGATCAGTCTACTGGTGCACTCACCGAACGAATCGACCTCGAAATTCCGCCCGGCAGAAACGGCCTGACTCCTGATCTCGCACTACTATATAACAGTCAGCAGCTAGAAAATGGCGTGCTTGGATTTGGATGGACGCTTTCGATCCCTTACATTGAGCGTCTCAACAAAACTGGCTCGGAGCGTTTCTATATCGACAATTACTTTACTTCCTCCATGGGAGGTGAACTTGCAAGCACTACAGGTAATGAATATCGACATCGCATTGACGACGGAAGTTTCATCACCTTTACGTTCTCAAATAATGTCTGGACAGCATATGATAAAAACGGCACGCGATATTTGTTTGGCACCACAACGCAGTCGAGACAAGCCGCCACAACTAGCCCAAATAATGTGTACAAATGGATGCTTGAAGAAGTACGTGATGCGAATGACAACTTTATCCGCTTCGAATACGCGAAATACGACAATCAAATATATCCCAGTAAAATTTACTACACGGGCTACCAATCCACTGACGGCATATTCACAGTAGAATTCGCCACCTCAACGCGCTCCGACGCCCTCACCTCCTACGAGTCGGGCTTCAACGTCACGACGAATCATCGAATTACGCAGGTCACAGCGTCGGTTAATGGTTCGTGGGTCCGTAAATACACACTCTCTTATGGAACAGGCGGGAATGGAGCACGCTCCCTACTTTCGAGCGTGCAAGAAACGGGCCGGGATGAGAGCGGAAACGAACTTACGGTGCCCGCCATTAGTTTCAATTATTCTACGAGCACGCCACAGTACGTCTCAAGCACGAACCCGCGTATCTGGAACAGTGCTCATATTGCGGCGGATGTAGATGGTAACGCTCTTCCTGATCGCTCGGTTTTCTGGAGTAACAGTACGACCTCTTCTACGACACGAGACATAGATGAGAACGAGTATCCTTCTTTTCCTGCCTATAGCCTCGCCACAACTTCAGAATTTTGGAGCTTCGACAACAACAGCAGCGGTGCCGATGATCGGCCGCCGGTTGAGCGCGGTACTCGCTTTTTCGACATGAATGGTGATGGCCGCGCTGACATTGTGAAAGGCTTTAAATACGAAAACGGAACTATTACTCGTGAATACTATCCAAGCACTTCAGCGTTTGTCTGGAATGCCACCTCATCCACATATGGAATCCCGATTTTCGCGTGCGAAACAGCGTCCGGAAACTTCTCGAGTGGTGTCTTCGGAAATATCAATGGCGATGGTCTCAGCGATTACGTAGCTTCAAGCACCCTTTGTAGCGATGTAGGCGGCGCATTTGTTAACAGAGGGACAACAGACGGCTGGGCAAAGGCCGATTCATTTGCTGCCATAGCCACGATGACCACTACAACTGCGGAGACGCGTTCTTCGCAACTTGTAGATATAAATGGCGATGGGCTCGACGACTGGATGTACTCAGCAAACGGGGCAATAAATTTTCACCTCAATACCGGCACAAACTGGGGAGGCGCTGATGCACGTTGGACGATAGCAACTGGAACACGACAAACGGGAGGCTGGGACAAGGGCATTCGATTCATAGACTTGAATGGCGATAACCTCCCTGATTATGTGCGCTCTTACACCATGCCCTCCTATTCAAGTAAGGCAGCCGGTGTGAGCGATATAGAAGTGGGTAGCTACAACTACGTCTATCTCAACACTGGTGTCGGATTTGCGACTACCACAGCTGGCTTCACCGCGCCGGAATATATTTTTACGGGCGTTGTAAATGCCGGAGAATGGGCTGGCCTTATTAATTACAACGAACCAGTTGATTGGAACGGCGACGGCATACTAGATAGTGCCGGGCTGACGAGCACATCTACCGCAACCGCTCTTCCCGACATACTTATCTCTACTACCTACGGAACCGGCGGCCGCACAGTGACTACTCATAAGCTTTCCTCGCAAATGGCAAACGTTAATCCAGAACTTCCATTTCCAGTACTCGTGGTCACCAAAATCTTGCACGAAGACAATCTTGGCGGAAACGAAAATGTCACTTACGCCTATGAAGGCGGGAAAATTTATTTCGACAACAACGTGCGCGACAGGCGCTTCGCAGGCTTCCGACGAATCGTCGCGCAGGATGCTCTTGGCAGCGTGCAAAGATATCATCACCAAGGCGATGGAGCGACAACAGCGCTTGGCGAGCAAGTCGATAATTTCTCGCTTCTCGGTAAGCCATTTCGGGAGGATATCGTATCCGCCGCTTCCACGACGCTCAGGAGGACTTTTACACGTTGGGATACTGATGCAAACACGAGTGTGGTCAGCGCCAATTCGCACTCAACTGATGTCGAAGCGAGTTCTACGCAGTATTGGAGCATAGATCCCAGTGCCCAAAGCGGTCTTAATATTACCGGCGATCTCACCATCGCTGGGTGGTTCAAGTTTGAGTCGGAGCCAGGGCTTTACGGACTTGTGGCTCGTACAGGCACTCCTTCTACGCAGGAGCAGTACTATATCGGTGTCTTTAATAGTGGGGGCGTCCCCCTCCGCCTGGAAGGCCGTACTCGCTACAACACTGGCACTAACACCATCGCTCGCACTATTAGTAATTTTGCCACCAGTACGTGGTATCACTTCGCGTTCACGTCAAGTATTACGAATACCAGAGGACGACTGTACATCAATGGCAGTCAGATGGGCGCAGATGAATCTTTCTGGTCGGGCGCTTACCAGAATCCTGCTTCTATATTCTATATCGGTCGAGAATTAAGTACCGGCTACCATGATGGACTTATCGATGAGGTGCGGGTATGGAGTAGAGAACTCACCGCATCAGAAATCTCTTCGCTCTATTCAAACTCCGCCAGCTTTAATAACGGCTCGAATCTTGCTGGATGGTGGAAATTTAACGATAACGCTAACGATTATTCAAATAATGGAAACACACTCAACAACAATAACAACGCTCTCTTTTCCACTGACACAGCGTTTACTGCAACCACCACTTTAACGGATCGTTGGTTCTCCCGCGTTGGAAAGGAGATGGTGCAAGATTTCGGCTCCGGAAGCACTCACAAAGACCGTGCCGTGGAGTATACCTACGCCACTTCAACTGGCGATGTAACGAACGTAGTGAATCTCGGCGAAGTCACCGGCAGCTCCGATGGCACTTACTCCGATGTTTCCGGAGATACGGTAACGAAAGTTCTATCATACGCCGGGAACTCCTCTATAAATCTGCGAGTGCCGGCACGGGAAATCATTGCAAACAACGCGAGCACCACTGTCAAGGAGTCAAAGTTCTACTACGATAATTCCGCGCTCGGGTCGGTAACTACTGGTAATCTCACAAAGCAAGAAAATTGGATCAGCGGTAGCGACTGGGCGAGCAGTACAAAAGCCTACAATGGATATGGCCTTCCCACTTCTGATGTCGATCCGAGAAGTAATACGACAACCTTTACGTACGAAACAAACAATTTGTATGTAAGCACGAGCACCAATGCACTCTCACACGTAACAGGCTACGCCTATGACTTAGCGAGCGGAAAGAAAAAACGCACTATTGATCCTAATAGTCGCACTTTCGAGTCCATTTTCGATCCGGTGGGCCGAGTCAAAGAAGTGAAAGTGCCCGATCCTTCGTCAGGCTCACTCGTAACGATGGCCTCGACCACGTATACAGACAACGTATTTCCGAGAAAGCGGCAAGAGACTCGCTTTCTAAACAGCGCCACGTCGACCGACTCTTATACCTACCTCGACGGATTTGGGCGCACTATTCAGGAGCGCGTCGAATTTGATGATACAAATTATGCGGTCAAGGATAATATCTACGGGAACCACGGACTTCTGGCAAGCAGTTCTCTCCCATATCTATCCTCCGGATCCGCACGAACGACCGCAACTACAAGCTCAACTGCACTCATCACCTACTCATATGACGCCGCGCGACGCCCGCTAACGATAGTGAATAGCGAAGGCACGGAAACGCACAGCTACGAGGGGTGGAAAGAGGCGATAACAGATAGAGAAAGCAATATCAAACACATCTGGACAGATTCACGTGGCAACTTAGGAAATGTCGTCGAGCATATAAACGGCAGCCCAGCGACGACAACTTATGCATACGATGCGTTAAATAATTTATCACGCATAACAGACGCGTCCGGAAATGTTCGGAACTTCTACTATGACGGCCTTTCTCGCGCGACAAGCACCGAAGACTTACATGCCTCGGGAGATGGAACATTCGGCACCTGGTCCTACGTATTTGATCTCGCCGGCAACGTGACTCAAGTTGTCGATCCCAAGAGCCAAACGGTCGCGAGGACTTATGATGCGATCAATCGCGTATTGACAGAAGACTATACGGCGGGAAGCGGCACGGAAATGACATATCAGTATGACTCTTGCGGGAATGGCACAGGACGGTTGTGTATCGCTACTACCACAGATGCGGTACTCACTCTAACCTATAGTCCGCCCGGCTCCATCGCCTCCGAAGCACGAAAGTTCGGAACGACGACATACACGACATCGTTCACATACGACAGGCAAGGTAATCTGGCGACGATTACGTACCCCGACAACTCCTCGGTGCGATACGACTACGATATCGCCGGACTCTTGGACAAAGTATCCCGCGCAATTCCTGGTAGCAGTGCATACTCTTACGTCTTAAGCGACATCGACTATGCCTCTCACGGGAAGCCCTCATACCTCGTTTTCGGAAATAACGTCGAGACAACATATACCTACGATCCGTCACAGCTTTTGCGATTGACAAAAATCCGCACCACAGCTCCCGGGATGGGAGGTATGGGACTCTTTGACATAGATGATTTATCTCTCTGGTCAGGGACTAGGTTTGCTCTAGCCGAGCAGGTGCCCGAGAGTAATGTGATTGGGACAGAAGTTGTCGCAGAACCGGATCCCGCAGTCGAGGATGCGGGAGAGCATGCTCTCATGCGCAACCAAGACGTTCCGTCTTCAAACGTCGAAGTCCAACCAGCTGATTCCGTCTCCACCACTACGCCTATCAGCGACATCGCGACAACTACGGAAATAACCAATTCTACGCAAACGGCAACCTCATCTCCCGAATCGAGCATCCTAGAATCTCTCCTATCTCTCGGCGAAGCGACCTCAACCCTTGAGCTTCTCGCAGCGAGCACGACGATGGCCACTTCAACAGAAGAAAGCACGCAGGGAGAGGTAGAAAAACTCCTCTCAGGTAAAAGTCCGGAGGAAAAGGCGGACATTAAGGGTCAAGAAATTGCGAAGATCGGCTCGTTACCACGTACGGAGCGAAATGACTTCGACATCGAAATAGAATCTATCAAAGCGATCGGTGGAGGTGTGCAGGCCTTTGCGCGGGCGTGGCGCAAGGACGGCACTCAAATCGGGTTCGGTGCCGATGGCACAGTAGATCTTGAGCGCTTCCAAATTTTCAATCCCCCAATCCTCGTTCCTGACGAGAAAGGCACCATCATACGCAGATGGATAGATCGGGATGGTATCGAGCGAGAGAGGCGTTTCCGCGAGGACCCGCAAGAAGCACTACTGCAGGTGATCGAGCATGGCCTGTCGATCATGCAAAATGTCCACGGTGGAGAGAATATTGTTCCCGGCAAAGTCGGCAATACCACCAGCATGTTCTATCCCGCGGCCGGCGCCAACTCACCCGTAGACGGGCACATAGGGAAAAACAACTCAACATGGTCAGGCGCTCGTGATGCAGCCTCCGGGGATACCGGAAGAATGAGTGTGACAACGACCGAGAGTAACGTCGAGGCGACCCTTAGTGGGACATATTTCGTCTACAGGTCTGTCGCAATGTTCAACACTTCTACCATCGACACTGATTCCATTTCGAGCGCAACCCTTAGCCTCTACGAAGGCTCAGGTCCCGTAAATGCCAATTCGACAAGCCTTGCGGTTGTTGCCGCGAGTACGTCAGCTTCAAATAATCTCACGGAGAGCGACTTTAATATCGCGAATTTCACAACGGAACTTGCAAATCGACTCGCACTCGCCTCGATGAATCTTGCCGCATATAACGACTTTGCTCTAAATGCGAGCGGCCGCTCGCACATAAACAAGACAGGAGTTACGAAGTTCGGCGTTCGGCTCGCCCGTGATGTGGACAATTCCACGCCCACCGGGACAAATACCTCGTGGTTTTTCAATGCCGACCAGGCGGGCACGACGCAGGACCCGAAGCTCGTCGTCGAGCATACAGCCGCCGGCGTCTCCCCATACATTCAGGATATAGATTATGTGTACGACAGTGTCGGAAACATCACGGAAATAGCGCACCGGGCAAATAATGTCTCCGCCAAGACCACAATCTTCCGTTACGACACTCTGTATCGCCTCACTATGGCCTCCACGACTGCCGCAAGCTCCACGCCGTTCCTAGAGACTTACGCATACAACGCGCTCGGCAATGTGACGGGCTGGAAGACAAACACATCCGCAACAAGTACGTATGTATATGGCGCAACCGGCTACGCTAACCCGCACGCCGTAACCGACCTCGCTTCCACAACATATGCCTACGACAACAACGGGAACGTCACCAGCGCCGGCTCGAAGGGATACACATGGGACTATCGTAACCGCCTCTCTGCAGCAGGCGAAACTGGACAAGCCACTACGACGTTTGGCTACGATCACCAGAGCAATCGTGTGTTCAAGAAAGTAGGCACGAATGCCACGACTACATACGTGGGTAGGTACTATGAGCTCTCGGGAGCAACCTCCACCGCATACATTTTCCTTCCGTCGGGTGAGCTAATCGCAACTGTGACAGCGACGAGCACAGGAACAACGACAAACTACGTCCACCCGGATCATCTTGGCTCAACCAACGCAGTAACGGATGAAGATGCCAGCGTGGTGCAGACACTGGATTACTATCCGTACGGAAGTGAGCGGATCGACAATGGAACCGATATATCCGAACGACAATATATTGGCGAACGCTTTGACGAAGAAGTAGATCTCAGTTACCTCAATGCGCGTTACTACGAGGGGGTACGTGGACAGTTCCTATCTCAGGACCCAACTTTCCTGGCATTAGGAAATCCCGATAAGCTAAGACAGTTTACCAATAAATCACAAATGGAATTCCTAAGTGATCCTCAGCAGTTGAATAGTTATAGTTATGGACGAAATAATCCAATCAAGAATAAAGATCCAAAAGGGGAAGCAATTGTGCTCGCTCCGTTATTCTGGTTGGCCGTTGATCTGCTGGAGGTTTATGGTGCTGCTCAGTTCGGATATTGGAGCGGACAGATGATCAATTCCCATTTTCTATTCCGTGATGATTACACTAACACAGGTCGCAGTGACATAAACTACAAGTTCGCTGAAAGTACTGTCGGGTTCGTAGGGGGGCCATTTGTAAAAGCGCCGTACGAAAAAGCCATTCTTACTCTCGGTCCGAACATTATCAATGCTATTGGTCACAGAAATACAAGACCAAATATCTACAGTAACTACCTCAATATATATAATACCGCATCGACACAATTCAATACCTGGAATTCACAATCAAACGTTAGTGTTAACCCCTATGTCTATTCACAAAACATAGCGTATTCACTCGCTACAGGTTTGCCTTCCAATACTAGTCAGCAAAGCGGTAGTGGGGGAGGTGGCAGTTCGAGCTACACAAGCCAGACTTATCAGACCCCTAATGGAGCAATCATTGACTGGGGTGGAAATGTTATAGTCCCTGCGCCCAAATGAACCTAATGCTATTACATTATGTGGACTGAAATTCTTGCGCAACTAGGTGCACTGGTTCTAGCGGTCTGGTTAATTAAGCGAGGCTACGTCGCTAACAAATATTCTAAACCACATAATTTACAGGCATATCTGCCCGATATTAATTCCGAAGAACTTTCAAGGAGACTCGACGCATATTTTTATGCGATGGGATTTGTTGCTGGATTAGTAATAATTCTTTTCATTGTTCTAAAACTTTTTAATTGCGGAATCGTCTGTGGACCAACTTGGTTTTAGGAGAAATAATGGTGTTCATGCTTTCATGACCACCACAATCTTCCGTTACGACACTCTGTATCGCCTCACTATGGCCTCCACGACTGCCGCAAGCTCCACGCCGTTCCTAGAGACTTACGCATACAACGCGCTCGGCAATGTGACGGGCTGGAAGACAA
>Ga0209542_10015308_pt1 | contig 12898 bp, 8 predicted proteins | sample RifCSPhighO2_01_FD_184028 | JGI IMG/M metagenome (GOLD analysis project Ga0209542, IMG submission 184028) | Soil microbial communities from Rifle, Colorado - Rifle CSP2_plank highO2_0.1 (SPAdes) (version 2) | ecosystem: Environmental > Terrestrial > Deep subsurface > Rock core/Sediment ... | reverse complement strand
AATTTAACACATAGTTTTTTAAGAAACCTCGTTGTATTTAATAAAACTATGAACAAATCTATGCTTAAAATCTCAGAATTAACAGGATGCAAATACATTAAACTTTTACCTAGGTGTAATTCTGCGATTTTGTGTGCTATGGATTATTTGAAAAAGTCTGGTTTTAGTGAAGTCCAAATCCAGAATGAAGGTGGTTGGAAAACATACAAAACTATTCCTAAAATTGTTGGCTTAAAGATTGTTGAAGTTGAAACTGAAAATGGAGTTATTCTTCTAGACAAACTTTCAAAATCACCTTTGATTCTTTGCGAACCAGCAGGTTATATAACTTCGAATGAGAAGAATGCAAAATTGGTTCGAGCAAAAACCGATTTTTTAATTTTAGATATTTCTGGTTCGATTGGTAAAGATTATGTAAAAAAGTTTGATGCGGATATTGTTGTTTGCAGTTTTGGAGATCATAAACCTTTAGATTTAGGTTATGGAGGTTTTTTTGCAACAAATGATGAGAAGATTTATTCATCACTTAAAGATTTGTTTGAGTGTTTTAAGACTAATGATATTGAAAAAGAGTTGTTAAAGAAATTAGATAAGTTGGATGAGAGATATGTGATTTATGAGGATGTCAAAAAGAAAGTTATTGCTGATTTAAAGAAAGATTTGAAAATGAAAAATGAAGATGTTGTTTATTCTGAAAATGGAATAAATGTTTTTGTGAAATACGGAAATGAAAATCAGAAGAAAAAAGTTGAAGAGTATTTGAAGAAAGAAAATATTTCTTATTTAGTTTGTCCGGAGTATCATAGATTGAATAAAGAAGGGATTTCTATAGAGATAAAGAGAATGTGAGATAATCTTATGCATTCAATATTTTGAAGTTGTTTTTTATGAATTTCAAAATAAGCTTTCATTTTAACTCCATTTTCTGATGCTATCTCAGATGCAATCATAACTTCAGTAAATTTGCATTATTAGTTGTGTGATGGAATGAAGCTGATTTTAAACATTTAACATCACATTTGCTTCAGAATTAGTGAACTATTATTTATTTTTTATTTTCGTAATCTTTATAAATAACCTTTAATAAATAAATCATGTGTTTCTGAGAGAGTTGAAGTGCTGAAGTCATGATGTTGTTAATTATGACCAAATTTGATTTTTGTGACTAAACCTTTAAATATCACTACAAAAAAGGGATTAAAATTTGAGGAAAGAGAATGAGTGAAAGCGAAACACAACAAAATCAACAAATAAACGGATTAAAAACCGGAAGATTGAATCCAAATGTATTAAGAGTATCATCTCAAGGGACAAGTAGATTAGATCCTTCTCTTATTCCTCATAATGAACCAACACTAGCAACAATTGAACCAGTAAGATATTCTGCTACAGGAATATTAAATGCTGGTTCACAAGCTTTATCTTCACTTATTGAATCTCAACTTTTTTACATTCAGGGAGAGACTGATGCAAAAGACGTTGAAATTCAGCTGTTTGCAAATCCCGAAGATCCATTAACAAACACGGAAAAAGCCTTAATTACATTCTCATATCAACTTGGTTATGATAAACAACAAAAAGAATTATTATATGCAGATAATAGTTTTTTAAAAGTAATTGCCCTATCTGCTTGGAAAGCAAATAGATTAATTCCATTTGGTAAAAATATTAATGTGAAATCTGGTCAGATAGATGCAGAAGTTGTTGTTAATCAGGTACACGCAAATTTTTTAAATTTACCTTTGGCAGTAAATCTATCACATTTATCAAGAGATGAAATCGAAGAATTGATGAATTTAGAAAATAGAATTGTTTTACATACTCTAGAAGTTGGAAATAGTGGAATTATTGTTCCAGTAGGAGTTTTTGGAAAGCTTCATTTAGGTTATAAGACTCCTGAATTTTCGCCAGTTAAAGAAAGAAGAGGTGTAATTACAAATGATATTGAAGATTTAGTAACTCATGAAGGAGAAAAAATATTTCCAGCTCTTAGAAAAATTGCAGCAAGAACTGCTCGTGAAATGTGGCCTTTATATTTTAAATTTCTTAAAGATTTTGGCAAAGATATGGTTCATCAAGAAGCAAAAGGAGAAGCTATTTCATTATTTGACATATCTGCTGAAGAAGTTGGAGGAAATATTTTTGATATAAATGAAGACTCAGGAGAGGGTGTTATTGAAGTAATAGAAGAAAAAATAGTACCTGTTTATGGACCTTCGTTTTTTAATCCTTCAAATCCTAAATTGAAAGATTTTGATAAATTTGTTAAAGAGTTAATGTTTAAAAGAACTGGGGCAATATATGAAGTTACTTCTAAGTTTGAAAGTGACCAACAACCAGAAACTTTAGAAATTGAATTGCTATCTAGCATTTATACAATTCCTAAAAAAGAATTAATAAAATTAGGAATTGAGTCTTTGAGCGATATTGACGGAATTGTAAATCTTAGAAATCATAATATATTAATTGGAAATGAAATATATCATTTTGACGTGAGAGGAGCTCTTATTACAGAAGGCATTGAATCAAAAAAATCAGCAAAAAAAGTTTATATTAATAATGTAGCAATTGAAGGATTTTTTAATAGAATTCACGGAGTAAGAAACGATGAATTTAGTTTAGAAAGACTCACAGATCTTGAAAATGATGAAATAAAAGTTCAAATAAATAATGGAATTGTTGATTTGATTTACTTAGCTAACGTTGATTCAAGTTCTACTCAAGGCCATATTGTGAGATTTTATCAAGATAGTGGAAAAAGTATTGGTGATAGAATGAATGAGATTCTTGGAATTCAAGAAGTTATTCAGAGAAGAATCAAAAAAGAAATAGCTGCTAAAAAAAGTGAAAGTCAAAAAGGAATATTAACTAAAACTACTGAATTATTAACTGGTGGTCCTAAAAGAGCTAAAATCACAAGTGTTTTTGATCCATCTCTAATTTTGGCATCTGGAAATGTTGATAAGAAACATATGGAAAGTTATGGTGAAGGTGGTTTTGTTACTGTTGGTTTATATGTAAAAACATCAGAAATAGAAAAAGTCGCTCCTCAATTATTGCCATATTTATTGGCAGGTGATGAAAAAACATTTTTAGCAAAAGCTCACTTAACTTGGCAAACAAATACAACTCTTGATTTGGTTCAAAAAACACAAATTACTGATAGACGATTTGACACTAATTTCAAATTTTCTTCGCCAGGACAAATAGAGAGAGCATTTAATGAGGAAACTAGAAGTAGGTCTATATCATTACTACGTGTAATAAAAGGATTTGTAGAAAGTCCGGAAAGTATTGCAGCTGCAACTAAATATGCATCTCTAAGGCAATAAATGGACAACAACAAACCTTAAAAACTCCCTTCTTTTTCTTATGTATATGGCCATAAACTTCATAAAAAATATAGTGAATAATAAAGTAGATGATCATACTCATTATGGTTTTACAAGATATGGTTCTGGAGAATATCCTAAAGACGAATTTAAAGTTAAAAAATCTGCGAAAGATATTAAAATATCTGCGGGGTTTGAATATACAAATACGCTTCTTAAATTTGTGACATCTTTATGTAATGGTAAAATAGATATTAATGGCACTATTATTACTCAGGAAGATTTAGAAGTGACTTTAAACAAATTTAAACTAAATTTTACAACTAAAGTTAAAAGGGGAATGCGTGGATTAGTAAAAACGGAATATTCTATTGAAGGAAGTATCAATAAAGATGATTTACTAACATTAATTAATCAATTATTCAAATTCTATTTATTTTTAGACATAAAACAAGGTAAAAGAGAATACAAAGTCAAGAAAAAAGCGGTTCCTAAAATAGGAAAGGATACTCCTAAATTTGTTAATGCAATAATTGATATAAGTGATGAGAAAGCTGTGAAGGACGAATTTTTGTTTGATATCGAAAATAAAGATTTTAAAGATATTTCAATATTTCATACATACAATATTGAAGAGATTGTTGTTGATGAAAAATTGATTGATTCTAATCCCGAAAAAGCAAGACTTGAAGCAAAAAGAAAAGGTAAATTAGTTAGAAAAATTGTTGTGGATGGTAAGGAAATAATAAAAGAATATTCTATGAATGTTTAAATCCGAACGAATAGGCACAGTATAATTTGTTAGTGAAAAAAACATATGATTGACAAATTAGATTTCTATTTTACTTTTTTTAATCATTCATTTTTAGCTTATTTTCTAACTTTTATATCTATAAGTTAAAAAGCTAATCTTGTATTTTTTCATAAAATCACTCATATTTCAGATAGTGCCAACGAATAGTATGTGCATCCCCATGCGACGTACTCAATTTAATGTTTCTGGAAATTTTGATCTAATGATGCTATGCACATACAACGAATAACAAGTTTTATAAGTTTGGTTTTTTTTCAGCACATTTATGAGTGAACAAATAGGGCTTTTAAGTTATGGAACATTCAAAGTATCATATTCTAAAAATAAATTGTCTGAAATAATAAGAATAATTTATTTATCACATTTTACTCCTGGTGATTATGAAGATAGAAGCAAATTAATTAAAAAACTCAGAACATTTACTTCAGCTAAAGATTATTATTTTCGTACCAGGATTTTGGATAAAAATAAAGTTGGAACTCTGGAATCCCTTGCAATCCCTTTGGATAAATTTGAAAATCTTAGAGGAAATCTCCCAGAAATAATTAGAATTAATTCTAATTTGTGTGGCTATGAGATTAATTGTTATAGAGCTATTCCTGAAAATTTTCAACTGGTTGGAAATATTGAAAAAAAGAGTATCATATCTGAGTCAAAAATACCTAACTTAGAAATGACAGCTCTACTAACATTATATTTTTTGTCAAAAATGTATGATTCTGAAGAAAATAATTTTGAAAAAATATCGCGTGAAATCATATCTGAGTTATCTAAAGACTGTGAGGAATCTATACATAATAATATGAAATCAATTCTTGAAGTGGCTCAAAGTTGCTCAAGCAAATTTGGGATTACTTTAGTTGCTGGTTTCAGAACTGCAGATTTAATTTGTGATGTTTCTGATAAAACTAGTGTTAAAAATGTAAAGGGTGCGTTTGTTGAATATTCTAGATCAAATGTTACGTTTTTAATTAATGATTTGAAAAATAGAATTTAACATAGTAAAAGTTATTTTGAATAATGGGTTTACATATCTGTTCAGTGAGCTCTATCTAAAATGTGAGTGATTTTCAACACTTGTTAAACCTATAATCTTATTTTACTTTCTTTATTTATGCAATCATTAATCCCATTATCAACTTTCAGATTAGAAACTTAAAAAAGCATCTGAAAAATAAGTAAAAAGTGTAATGAAACTATAAAGTTATTTTTTTAGGAATGCCATCACTCACAAATTCTACTATGCCATTCTAGAAGAAGATTTATATAATTAGTGTGTAAAAAGAATATTATGAACAAAAAAATACTAGTTTGTACAGCATGGCCATATGTTCATGCAGTTCCACACTTTGGAAACATTATGCCTTTTTTAACAGCGGATGCTATAGCGAGATTCCATAAAGCGAATGGATATGATGTGGAATTTGTGTCTGGAAGCGATGAGCATGGCTCTAAAATGGAATTTGAGGCGATCAAGTTAGGAATAACTCCAAAAGAATTAGTTGACAAAAATCATGATTTAGTAAAGAAATATATAGAACAGTTAGGATTTTCTTTTACTAACTATTCTAGAACTTCAAATGAAATACATAAAAAATTTGCACAAGACTTTTATAAAAAAATTCAAGAAAAAGGTTTTATAGAATTCAAAGAAGAAAAACAATTATATTGTGACAAAGATAATATATTTCTTCCAGAAAGATATGTTATAGGAACTTGTCCTCATTGTGATTCTGATCACGCTCTAGGAAATCAATGCGATGAATGTGGTAGAGTTTTAGAGCCAACAGAATTAAAAAAACCAAGGTGTAGTTTGTGTGGTGAAACTCCAAAAATAAAGTCTACAGATACTGCGTTTTTCAAATTACAACATTTTGAAAAACAATTAATTGAATATATAAAATCGAAAGACAAAGTATGGCAGGACAGGGTTACAAATTTTTCTAACAGATGGATTACTGAAGGTTTGTTAAATCGACCAATAACAAGAGATTTAAAATGGGGAATACCTGCACCTTTTCCTGAACTAAAAAATAAAACAATATATGTTTGGGCTGAAGCAGTATTAGGATATTTATCGACTCTTGAAGAAAGAGGAAGATTAAAAGAATTTTGGCAACAACCAATTGAAAGATCTTATTTTACGTTAGGAAAAGATAATATTCCATTTCATACTATAATTCTTCCTGCACTTTTGATGGCGCACGGAGGATATAATTTGCCTGATAGAATCGTGAGCAACGAATATTTAGGATTTGACGGAAAGCAATTTTCGAAAACTCAAGGAAGAGGAATATGGTTAGATGAAGTGATTGATGTGTTGCCTGCAGACTATTGGAGATTTTATTTGTACAGAATTTTTCCAGAGACTAGAGATACTGATTTTTCGTGGGACGATTTTGGCGAAAAAATTAATAATGAGCTTGTAGCTAACATTGCAAATTTTGTTAATAGAGTTATAACCATGTTGCACAAATTTTATGAAGGAAATATTCCGACTCTTATTGAACTAAAGCCAGAAGAAGAAAATATAGTTTTTGAAATAAAAAATACGCGAGAAAAAATATCCAAACTATTAATCGAAGGAAAAGTTAGAGAGCCTTTAGATGAAATCTTAAAATTATCAAGCTTGGGAAACGAATTTTTACAGAAACAGGAACCTTGGAAGAAATCTGAAAATAAAAATTGTTTATCTACATGTGTTTTGATATGTAAAGCTATTGGAGTTTTTATTGAGCCATTTTTGCCTTTCACATCACAGAAAATAAAGGATTTGTTAAATGTGTCTGATAAAGATTTTAAGTGGGACAATGTTCATAAATATTTGAATGGCGAAGTTAATGAAGCGGTGCATTTGTTTGACACGATCGATGTTGCTGTTATAAGAGAACAAGTCGAAAATAAAAGAAAGTATTCGAATTTCCAGAAGTTTGATTTGCGTGTCGCAAAAATTGAATCTGTTGAAGATCATCCTAATGCAGATAAAATGTATCTTATTAAAATTGATTTGGGCGAACTTGGTAAAAGACAATTATGTGCTGGTTTGAAACCATATATTAAAAGAGAAGATTTGTTAAATAAAAAAGTTGTTGTTGTTGCTAATTTGAAAGTTGCAATTTTGCGTGGCGAAAAATCAGAAGGAATGATGTTAGCGGCTGAAGATAAGATTAAAAATATTGGGGTGTTGCAAGCGCCAGATTCAAAACCTGGGGATGAGGTGTTTTTGTGTAATTCAAATTCTGATGGCAAAAGTGATGATAGTGATAAAGGAATTGTTGAAAGAAAGCCATTGAAGGAAATAAGTATTGAAGAATTTTATGCAGAGAAAATGAAAGTTAAAATAGGTAGGATAATTTACAAAGACAAAATATTGGTTGCTAAATCTTCTAATGGGGATGTTGAAGATATTGTTGTATATGATGTTGAAGATGGTGGAGAAGTGAGGTAGTTTTTTGATTTTACTCAGGTTGGTAATTTTTAATCGCTTTAGCTAATATTTGATAACCAACTCTTACGCCCTCTCTTTCATCTGTATTTCCGTGATTGTGTGTAACATTGAAAGCGTCCATACCTGACCAATCATTAACTTCTAAGCAATAGAAATTTCCATTTTTATCCATAATCCAATCTTGTCCTAAATATGACGTTCCCTGTTTTGAAAATATGATTCCAACTTTTTTTGCGAAATTATATAATCTGAGAGGTAATTCAGGTTTTGAGGGATTTATGCCATGACTCTCAAGAATTACTTGTTCATATGAAGTTATTTTTTTAGATTCTGATGTAATTGTAATTGGAATTTGAGTAGCACCTGCAGCATGATTTGATATAATAGATTTCCATCCTAAATACATGGGGCTTTCTTTAGAAGTGGTCCAATTAGGAATGTATCCTGGAATTCCTTTTCCATATGGTTCATCTATTCTGGTTTCATCAGATTTTTTATTAGATGAATAATTCAAAACTGCTCCCAATATTTGGTCTCTGAAAGTTAATATTCTGAAATGAGTATAATGATCGCTTGGACTATCAATAAATTCACTAATGTGATAATCATCTTTATCTGGTAATGTGTTATCGTATTGGTTTAAATCTACATTTAAACTTTGTCTAATTCCTTCTCTATAAAAATCTCTATCAAAATACTTTACTAATTGATCAATACTTTCTACAAAAAAAATATTTGATCCTCGAGTTCCTGTATTGAATTTTAGAACAATTGGAACTTTTTTCTCCCCTAATAAATATTCGTCAACTTCTTGTGTTTTTGGTACTGGTATTTCTTTTTCAGCTAGATATCTTACAACCTGAACTTTGTCAAATGAATTTAAAAAATCTCGAATTCCATGAGATTTTGGAAGTTTTCCGCATTTTTTTATTATTTCACATATGTCTTGAACTTTTTTTAGTTGAGCATTTCGGTCTTTTCTAAATTCAGTACCTAATTGGCGATAAAGTAAATTAAAATCATGCCAAATAAATTCAGCAGATGTAATTTGTTTGATTATACTATCTAAACCTTTATCATGTTGTATTTCTTTAACTAAGACTCCTTCATTATCTAACGCAATTCGAAAAACTTTATTAATATTAAGCAACTCATTTAGTGATGCTGCTAAGAAATAGTAACTCATATCTCCTGAGGCGGTAACTCCCGCCATTACTTTACTTGGATTGTACGTTAATAGTATTTGATTTACCATAATTATTAATGAAGATGGTTGTATATAAAGATTTAGTTTGACAATTCAAGTTGGCATTTTAAAATGTATTTTGAGAGAACGTCTATTTTTCAATTCTTATTTTTTTCAAGAAATTGAAATTAAACTAATTCACCCCATCCTTATGCTTCCTTTTTGTAATTCCCATTTTCCAATTCTTGAAGAGCCTCCTTTAACAACTTCTTCATTTTTGTATTTTTCAATAGCGTTTTCTGTTTTAACAACACTTTCAACAAAATGTTTTGCTAATGGTATTTTTTTTCCAGACCTTGCTTTTTCTATTGCATTACAATATGAAAGATGATTTTCCGTGAAATATACGACTGGTGCATATCCTTTTTCTATCAAAAATGCGTTTAATAATATTCTTCCAACTCTGCCATTTCCATCTTCAAACGGATGGATCGCTTCAAATTTCCAATGAAACTCTAAAGCTAATATTGGAGCATATATTTTATTTTTATTTTCATTAAACCAATCTAATAATGCTTCTATTTCTTTTGAAACATCTTTCCAGTTGCTTGTTGGCGAATTTGAAACAACAACATCAACAATTTTATATTTTCCTGCGATTTCAGGATGAATATTCCAAAAAAGTTTTGAATGAATTGTTTTTATGCTTTTTTGGTTCCAATTCATGTTTTTCGAAAATGCGAAATTTATTGCATTCATTGAATTAATAATTTCTTTTTCAATAATTGTTTTTGGTGTTACTTTTCTTTTTATTACTTCTTCAATATTGTGTCTTGTAACTTTAGAACCCTCAGATCTGTTTGAGTTAAGAACAAACAAAATATAAAATAATGTTCTGAATAAGTCCAAATCTTTCTTAAACAATTCGTGATTTATCATATGATATTTGAATCTGGCATTTTCGATTTTTTCAACTGAGTTTGGAGGAAAATACTTTTTTGAATTGCTTGTGATTTTGTCTGATACGAATTTTCCTATATCTGTGAAGTATTTGTTTAAGGTTAGTTTTAAATCAGAAGGAAAATATTGGCCAAGATATTTGGTATATACATATTTATTATCATTTATTCTTAAAGGGAATTCAAAATAGTAATATTCTTTATTATTAATTAACTTCTTTTTGATGTATTTCATCCTACTAGTTTAACTACCAATATTTAAAAAGGTTTCGATATTTTGGAGAAAATCATGTTTTTGTGCTCAAATTTAACTACCAAATTGCGATTTTCATAGAGGTTTGTTAGTCTGTCAATAAGTCAAAAATTTCCACTCTTTTTCTAAAAAACACCTATTTTGTGCTTAAAGTTAGTCTCTCAAAAATCTATTTTTATGCTACATTATCTTTCGAATCTAATTCCCCATCTAAATATTCTTTTAATATTTCGTCATAGCTAGGATCTGCATTTGAATCATCCTGATAATTAATCATGTCAAATAAATGAGGATGGTTTTTATTTAATTTTGCACATATTCTTTGAATTTTCGCATCAAGATTTTTCTGGTCTTGAAGATCTTCTTCTGTGATTCCAATTGTAGGAACCCTTTTTCGATTTCTTGGTTTGTATCGCTTCAAATATAGTTCAGTTTTTTTTAATATTTTCTGAATTTTTTCTTTTGTTTTTGTATCTAAATTCAAATTTATCGCTTGATTATAATGTCTCTTAGATTTTTGCATAGTCCTTTTAGCAAGTTCTTTCTTTTCTACCAATAAATAAAATCTAGCTTGGTATGAATTGAAATATGCTAATCCTAATTGATAAAATAAATTATCGTTTTTTTCATTAGCCAAAGATATATAGTCTTCAAACATCTTATATATTGCTTTACAAACACTAAATCCAAGAGCAATATCTTTTTTTAAATAAGCTTCTCTTACAACATTTGAAAATTCTTTATACTCGTCTTTAACTAATTTTTTATATTCTTCTACTATTTCTAGCTTGCCGTTAACAAATTCTGCATATCCGGGATTTCTTTTCCATTCTAATAATCTATTTATGGCTCTTGCTTTAACAGCAATTGTTTCTGCGGTTTTTTCTAGAGCTGACATTAAAGAAGTTACATCATTTTCGGATTCAATTTTATCATTCAATCCTTTCCCCATAAAAATAGGTATAAGCAATGAATATAAAAGGTTTATTTAGAACTGGAGAAGGATGAAAAAGATACTTAATATTTATGTTGTTTTATGCTGTAAGTTAAAACTCACTTTTCATTTTAATCCATTTCATCAGGACTTACGTTTCGAATCATTATTAACTTATTTAATAACAAAAGTGTAATAGTTCAGTAATCTGAAGCGAATATGTTGAAGAATGTTAAAAATTAGCTTCATTCCATCACTCATAGCTAAACATGTTTAGCAAGGTATTTTTGCTTTGCAAAAAACCAATTCAAGACGCAAATTTCAAATCATTATTTAATGATGTTATAACTAAATTAAAAATTGCATCGGAAAATTGAGTTAGAATTGTAGAAAATTTTGAAAATAATTAAAATCCACTTCAATATACTGAATATGTACACAAAAGTTAAGATTGTATGAAAGAAACAAGTTGGAAAGTATGTTGATTTTGAAATTTCTTTTATGGAATTTAAGATTTATTATTCTTGTTAAATATTCCTCCAGGAAGCCAATCTTCCCAGCTAATTAGAACGAATTCATAATGTTTTATTATGTCAGAAAAATCATCTTTAATTTTGTCCATAATACCTCGAAAATCATTTAAGTTTTCTGCCACAAATTCAACTTCTGCCCCCCATGGAGCAACACTTCTTATATAGTATCTTGCCTGTGGATGAATTTTAAGATATTCAATAAATGCAAGTTCTCTTTTTGTATTCAAAATAGAAAAATAAATATTTGCTTTGAAAAAAGCTAACCCTATTTTAGAAAGATCTAGAAAACAGCAATATTTCACAATTATTCCTTTCTCTTCCATATTTTTCATTTTATTTCTCACTGTTTGTTCGGCAGAATTTACGTTTTTAGCTAATTCAGTTAATGGAATTCTAGCATTGTTTGATAAAATGTTAAGTATTTTTTTATCAACCTCATCTATTTCATTATAAACTGGTGGTCCCCCTATCAAATCGCAAGAATATTCATTGTCTATTAAATATTTTTTGGCAAACTGATATGTATCAACATGAACTCCAACAATATCTTTTATGACTAGATTTCTATATTCAACTAACATTTTATTTTTTAAATCATAAAATGTTGATGCGTTTTTTGTAAAAAAAAGAAATATTATATCCCAAACACCTGAACATTCAGCAATCCACCAAATATTTTGAGATTTTTTTAAATTGTTAATCATTCTTTCTCTTTCTTCTTTTTTATTTTCAATTTGTGCATATACTCTAAAAATAGTGTATCCCAATTTTGCAGGGTTAATCATAGTTACAAATTTTTTAATTACTCCTTTTTTTATGAGATTGTTAATTCTGTATACTATTGTCTCTCTTGACCTTTCAAGTTTTTTTGCCAAAGTTGTTGTTGGGGTTCTTGAATTTTTGTCTAGTTCAAATAGAATGTGCTTATCTAATTGGTCAAGTTTTATTTTTTTCATGGCGAATAAAGGTGTTTATTGTTGCCAATAATGTATTAAACTATATAAATTGCGTGGTTTATGGCGAAAATTGAAGGGATGTTTTTATATATGTAGAGGTCTACTACAATCTTTGTTTTATGAGTAATGAATGGAGGGTGGGAAAAAATGGAAATGAACAAAATGTTGAAAGGTGCTTTAGCAGGTGTTGTATTGTATGTTTCTGCCGGATATAATATGGATCAAACCAAACTGATTCAACATGACAATGATATTCCAAGAGATGTTCCATCAGAATATAAAAATTTTAAATTTGACGAAGAAATTCCAAATCCAAGAGGACCTTGTTTTGCTTGGTGTGGAAGTACAGGACCAGTGCCACCAATACCAATAAATGACTACGATGGATTAACAGCAAAAAATATATTAGGTACAGAAAATATAAAACCTGTAATTGATGATATAATGAGAGGTGCAACAGCTTGTACTCCTATAGTAGATGGA
>Ga0209542_10015307_pt1 | contig 12898 bp, 10 predicted proteins | sample RifCSPhighO2_01_FD_184028 | JGI IMG/M metagenome (GOLD analysis project Ga0209542, IMG submission 184028) | Soil microbial communities from Rifle, Colorado - Rifle CSP2_plank highO2_0.1 (SPAdes) (version 2) | ecosystem: Environmental > Terrestrial > Deep subsurface > Rock core/Sediment ... | reverse complement strand
AGTGCATTTACTTTTATGGAAATAGGAAGGGCAACTGGAGATAATGTGGGAGATGGGTTTAGCATAACTGACGACAGCTTGGTAACTTTAGAGGATGGAACTAAAAAGAAAATAAAAGATATTCGAGAGGGCGATTATGTTCAATCATTAGATGAAAATTCCGGAAAAATTGTTTCCAGAAAAGTAAATGCACTTCTTGACCACGGCATAAAGCCAACATTTGAAATGACTACAGAAGATGGCAGGGCAATCAACACAACAGCAGAGCATCCTTATCTCGTAAAATTATTTGATAAAGAAGAATGCGATAAATACGCAAAAACTTTCTGGAACAAGATAGATTATGAAAAGGAGGAAAATAATAATATTAATAATGAATTTAATGAAAAGAGTTACTGCACGAGATGGGTTGAAGTATCTGAATTAAAAGAAGGAATGGAGATTGCAGTTTCAAAAGAAAAAAATTATTTTGTTAGGAACATATCCACTAATTCTGGAGTTGAATACACTTTAATTTCGTCCTGCTCTTTAAAGGCTTTCTCTCTTGACCAGATTGCGCAACCCAGATGCAGTGCCAATTCAAAATACGGCACGTCCTTGCCATGCGGAGCTAATTTCTCTGCTTTGGATTTTATCTCGGCAGGAAATTTATATATTGGAAATATTTCAACTCTCTCCTTAAGAATTTCAAATGCTTCGATTACTTCTGATTCGGGCTTGCAACAAATCTTAGCTATTGTTCCTGTGTTTTTGTTAAATTCCTCGATTAAATACGGCAATGCAACTAATTTTAACTTATCTTCGAAGAACAAGTCATTAGTTTTAGCCTTGCCTATAATGGCTGCAAATAAAACAGTAGCATCCACCACTAACTCCATCTATCTAGCCTCACGAAATCTCCTAGCCACTGATTCAGAAATTTTATCAGTGAATTCTTCAGCAGCTTTGTCCGATACTTTGATCTTAGATGAAAATCTTCTAAGTTTCCTCAGCTTTTCAGCCTTATCAAAAATCGCTTTCGTGGCTACATCAGACCAATTTAGCTTGAATTCTTTCATATCTTTCTCCAATTCATCGGGCACAGATATTGTTATAGTTCCCATTTCATCATCACCAGAGAAGAACATAGAAAGTGATTATTTAAAGGTTTCTGATTCTTCAGCCAATAAAGAAGAAATTGGTGTTTTGGAGAATAAATATTTTGATGTTACATTTGAGAAAATAGCCAGAATTACAACCCTTCCATCACAGCACGTCTATGACCTTTCAATAGAAGGCACGAGAAACTTTATTGCAAATGATATAATAGCGCATAATACTGCTGTTCTGCCGTATGTGAATACTTCTGGATTGGTTTTGTTGTATCACTTTAATAATGAAAGCGCGTTTGGAGAGAATGATACGAATGTTACTGATTTCAGTGTTGATGTTAATGCTGAAAGGGCCGGGCAACTGCACAGCAACGGCAGTATCAAAGGAGGCGCAGCCTACAACCTTACAAACAAAATGCTAGGAGCAGCTTCTATGAATTTTGATGGAAGCAATGATTATATTGATGTTGGAACTCAATCTGCGCTAAATCTTCCTGGTAATATGTCTTTATGTATGTGGGTATCATTCACTTCGGCCAGCTTGAGTGCCCAAAAGTTTTGGGGGCAATCTGACTCCGGCTTAACGGTTTCTCAATATTGGATCGAATCTGGCAGAGGCGGAAATAGTAAAGTGGGCATGGGATGGATTGGTAATTATCCTCAGGTATTAAGTTCAACTGTCTTGGTAGCTGGCCTATGGTATCATGTTTGCGCTGCTCGCAATGGAACGGCCGGCTCATGGCAGGCTAATTTATATTTAAACGGAGTTCTTGATAACACTGGCACTGATACCAGCAATCCCTCTTCACAGGGATTTTTTGCAATAGGACGTATAGGACAATGGACAAGTTATGAGTCCTATCTCTTTTCCGGTTCTCTCGACGAAGTCGCAATCTGGAATCGAACTTTAAGAGCGGACGAAGTTTCCAATCTATACAAGAGAGGCGCAATACAACTTAATTTATCAGTAAGAAGTTGTTCTGATGCAACCTGTTCTGCAAATGTTGCTTACATGAATTTCACAAATAATGTAACTTCCGGCGGAACAATTAAATTAAATTTATCAGCAAATAAATTCTTCCAGTATAATTTAACTTATTCAAGGAATGCCACAGGATTGAATGCGACTCTTATTATAAATAATGTTACGATAAAGACAACTGGGCTTGCTGGATTTACAGATGTATTCGGGAACTATAACTTTACATTAAAATCTCCCTCAAGTGCAGCAACTTATGTAATAAAGGTTAACTCAACTTGGGACAATACAATTCCTGGGGAAGCTTTAAGCACATTGACTGTACCCCTCTCTTCTCTCACCTTGATTAACATGACATCACAAATGGGTTTGGGGCAGATAATCTACAACAATTCCGCAGAAGAACTTGGAAAATTAAGCGGAATAGCAAAGACAACCAACTTGACTCCCTCATTCTTCTTAAAAACAGATGTAAATGCTAATTGCGCATTGTACATGACTCAAAAAACAGGAGTTCTAATCAACTCAAGCACCCTGCTTTATCTAAGCTTTGAGCCAAATGCAACAGATGAAAGTTTTTACAGGAATAATGTTTCTAATGATAGAGGAGAAATTTACACTAAAAATGATAAATTTAGAGGATACAGCCAATTTGAGCAAAGTGCAACTCAAATGAAAAAAGTAGTAGTCACGCATTCGAGTCCAGATCCATTACTGAAAAATTTTACAAGTTTAACGTGGGGTGCAAGATTCACGCCTGCTGCAAATGTAAGCCAAGCAAGCGTTCAATATATCATGACAAAAAAAGCAACGACAAAATTCGGATCCAGCGGTTTTGCATTAAGCTACAGGCATTCTGATGGCCTAACGAGCTGCAGGTTTTCTAACGGCAATGGCGAACAAATTATATCAACTTCAGGACAAAATCCGACAGGTGGAACTTACACTGTATTTTGTGTTTATAATTCTCTTTTAAGTTCAAAGCAATTTCAAATGTGGATGAGAAATGCAACTGGCGGGGTATTTAAAATGATAATTAATTCTACCATTGCAACAACGCCTGGATTTAACCAGTCAGGAATTCTTACTGTAGGCGCATATGACCCTGCTGTTAATGCAAACTCTGCTGGATTCAATGGTACAATAGACGAAGTTTTTGTTTTTAACGAATCATGGGACAATCAGACAATGTTGAATCTTGCTGATAATGGGATGCTGCCTAATTATAATTATTCTCTCATGATTCAATTAAACGGCTCAAGGGCGTGCTCGACCACGGGCGGCACAACACATAGTTGCACGACAGGCGATGCCGATGTATTAATCAGCAATCTGTCAAGCGGATTTGTATCCTGCAAGGACTCATTTGGAAATGAAAATTTAACAAGCACTTCAGGATTATTTTACGTGAACATAACTAACTTCGCCCAGACAATAAACCTTGCAGCAGGAGGGGCTTTCATTATCCAAAACTCAAGTGGGGGATATTTAGCAGTCATCGACAGCTTAGGAACAATGAACATAAAAGGAACTCTGACTGATAATTTAGGGCTCCCAACCGCTGATACAAACGATTTTGTAATTCAAGACTCAACAGGAGGATTAAATTTAGTTATAACAAATCCTGAAGGAAATTTGCTGATTAAGAATTCCTTGGCAGAGACTCAAGGTTCATTAAGCCCAACATTAAAATCGTTTATTATTCAAAACAATACGGGCGCTACAGTTGCTTACGTAAATTCAACAGGAGGATTGTTCTTGGTTGGTTCATTAACGCAGAATGTGCTGTTTAGCTAAGAAGAGAAAGGTTTAAATATAACATTGTATTACAACGTAATAAATGAACAAAATAATCATATCTGATGCTTCAACATTGATTTTATTGCAAAAAATTGATTTATTGGATAAATTAACTATAAATTTTGAATTTATAATACCAGAAGAAGTATACAGAGAAGCAGTGATTATTGGTAAAGAAAAAAAATTCAGCGATTCATACCAAATTGAAAATATAATTAAACAAAATCTAATTAAGGTTAAAAAGATAAAGAATATAGGTAGTATTAATAAAATAATAAATGAATTTGGCACAGCAGAAGGTGAAACAGAAGCGATAGTACTGTTTTTGGAATTGAAAGCAAATATTTTGGCAACAGACGATCATAAGTCAATAAATGTTTGCAAGGCTTATAAAATCCCATTCATGACAGCTTTGACTTTTGTTTTAGATTCTCACATTAGGAAATTCGTAACAAATAATGGAGCAAAAAAAATGATAGAAGATTTAAGCGTGTATGGTAGATATAAAGATGAGTTAATTTACCAAGCTTTAAGATATTTGGAGGATAAAAAATGACAAAATTAGTATCTGTTACAGCAAGACTTGGGCCGGAAACTGTAGAATACATAAAGAAAGTAAGCAAAATGTTTAATTTAGATAAATCAACTGCTTTCAGAAATATACTACAAAAAGGCATACAAGAAGATAAAATGGAAAAAGCATTGGAACTTTATATGAAAGGCAAATTTTCTATAGAACAGGCTGCAAAATTTGCTGATATGTATATAGGGGAATTTTTTGAGCTGATGAGGACAAAAGGGATAGAAAGCAATCTTACCTTAGAAGATTTTAATGAGTCTCTCAAAAATATAAATAGGCTTGATTAGAAGAAATTCTTAAACTACCCAACTACCAGATTAAGCGTGGGAAGCGCTTTCAAAATTCAACAGGAAATAATTTGGCAGTTATTGATGCATCCGGAAACATGGACATAGCCGGAACTATAACGCAAAGCGCAGAGCCGACTTCTGGATTGAAAGATTTTGTGATTCAGAATTCAACTGGCGGATTAAATTTAGTTATAACAAATCCTGCTGGAAATTTATTGATAAAGGATGCATTGACACAAAACCAAGGAACTTTAAGCCCAACATTAAAATCATTTGTAATCCAAAACAATACAGGAGCAACAGTTGCTTATGTCAAAAACCAACAATACTAATTATAAATTATATTGGTTTTTGAGCATGCTCGGAAATCGTTAATAATTAAGGTAAAATTTTCGATTTCCGACATGTAAATTCTACAGGCGGATTGTTCTTAATCGGCTCATTAACGCAGAATGTGCTGTTTAGCTAATACAACCTTTGTGTTATTTTTATACACTATTTTTGTAATTTTTATAACTGTAACTTTAATAATTAATTATTTTCTATATTGAAAGTAAAAGATATAACAGTGTAAAAATCTCACTTAAATAACACAGACTAAGATTTTTATTCTTGTTTAGTATACAAAATCAATATATTTATATATTAGTATAGTATTAAGTATATTAACATATAGTAAGGGTACTATAAAATGGAGTTTGACAAAAAAAGAGAGTTCGGGATTGAGGGCGCGGAAGAAAAATTTCTTGTTGATATGTTTAGCCAGATTTCTGACAGATTGAAGCAAAAATATAACTATTCCGACGAGGAAGTTTTCAAATTATGGAATGATGAAAACAGCCTTCTTGTGCCAGTAGCGATTTTTTCCGGAAAATTAAGCCCTGCAGAGGCGCTGACAAAATTCCTGAAAGAAAATCATGATTTAAGCTATCATGAGATTTCCGCGTTTATTGGCCGGGACGAGAGGGGGGTTTGGGCAAATTACCGCAGAGCAATCAAAAAAATGCCATGGCCTTTTGAAATCAGGGAAAGCATCACGGTCCCTGTTCCAATTTTTAATTCTGATAAAAGCATCCTGGAATCGCTTGTGTGCTACCTCAAAGATGTCAAAAAAATGCATAACAAAAAAATTGCGCAATTGCTAAACAAAAATCCGTCAAATGTCTGGACTGTCTACAGCAGAGCTAAAAAGAAAAATGAATAAAAATAATTTAAATAAAAATATAATTTTGTTGTTATCCGTAATAATAATCCTATCGTCAATAGCATTTGCAATTCCAAATTCACTCACTTTGCAGGGAAAATTGACGACATCAGCCGGAGTTTCTGTTTCGGGAACGAATAATTTTACTTTTGCGATTTACGACAACACAACGGCAGGAAATAGATTATGGGAATTAGGAAACACAAGCATAACAACAGATGCGAACGGAGTTTACGATGTTATACTTTCGAACATAAACCTTAGCTTTGCCGACCAGTATTACCTTGGAATTACTGTTGGGACTGATGCTGAAAGCTCTCCGAGAATTAATTTGACTTCATCACCTTATTCATTCAGGGCAAATGTTTCAGAAGGGCTGAATGCAAATAACAGCTATTTTGTGAATAACCTAAGTGTTAACGGCCATTTAACTATTGGGAATGGAACAACATCAATTGAAATAAATACGCAGTCATTCAATTTCTCAACTGTAACAGGGAATTTAAACATAAATGGGACTGCAACTGCAAAATATTTTGTGGGAGATGGAAGTCTGTTGTCGAATCTTCCTGGAACCGCAGGCAATCCATTCAATTCATCAACAACAAATGTTTATTTCAATGATACGAATGCAAATCTTGGATTGGGGCTTTCAAATCCTAGTGATAGATTAGTTGTAATTGGAAACGTTAGGATTTCTGGGGGCTTGAATGCTTCGTCGATAAATATTACAGGAATAACTTTGCTCGGCACTAATTCAGGAAAAGCTGGAGTGAATATAACAAATCCGTCTCAGACATTGCAAGTGTTAGGAACATTTAATGTATCTGCATCAACTTCAAGAGCAAGCGATTTGTTTGTTGCAAGTTCTGGAAACATTGGAATCGGAACAAGCAGTCCTGGACAAAAACTTACTATAGTTCTTTCTTCAGGAGAAACTAACCCTCATGCAGGAGTCCAAGCAGGATTATCAATTCAAAATACCAATGATACTGACGGTGTCTTTAATTCGATTGCTTTCCTTAATTCTGCGGGAGACTGGTCAGCAGCAATCGTTGCCAAGCATGTTGAGGCTTCAGGAGTTTACGGAGGACTCGCAAGAAGAGGTCAATTGTTATTTATGACTGCAGATCCTGCTGATGGTCTTATCTGGACAAGAATGATACTAGATGAGAACAGCAACCTTGGAGTTGGAATTTCAAATTCATCACCATCTGCACGATTACAAGTTGCGGGTTCAAGCACTTCCAATTCCGTATTGGCAGGACTTATTAGTGGCTCGTCAGGAACAGGATTAGTCGTTACTAATGCAAATAATGTAGGAATCGGCGCAACTGTGCCTAACAATACACTGTATGTTGCAGGAACTTTAAATGTGACTGGAAATAGTATGTTTGATCCTGTTGATTCAACATTATATGTGGATGCTACAAACAATAAGGTTGGGATTGGAACAACGAGCCCAACTGACAGCTTTACAGTAATTGGCTCTTCTGTAACATATGGTTCTTTAAATGCTACTTCAATTAATGCAACAACAATTTTGCAGGGAGGAAATGCTATATTATTATCAAGAGACTTTAATTTAGGGAATATATCTAACTACACACAATATGCAACAGCTTCAAATGTAAGAACAAACATAACAGATTATCTTGGCGGCCAAAATTCCTCATTAGTTTTAGCGTCCAATTTAACAACCCTCAATACACTAAATAATTACATCAGGACTGCAGATTTTAATCTTGGAAACATATCTAATAATTCCCAGTTTATAAAAGGCTCTGACTTTAATTTAGGAAATATTTCAAATTACACTCAGTATACAACAGCTTCAAATGTTAGGACTAATGTGAGTGATTATCTCGGACAAAGAAATTCTTCAATTGTTGACGTAACTAATAATCAATCTTTTTTCAATCAATATGCTAAATCCACTGATTTTAACCTGAATAATATTTCTAATTACACACAGTATGCAACACAAGCTAATGTTAGAACAAATATCACGGATTATCTTGGAGGCGCTAACGGCTCAATAATATTATCATCTAATTTAACAACTTTAAACACTTTGAATAATTACATCAGGACTGCTGATTTCAATATTGGAAATATATCTAATAATTCCCAGTTTATAAAAGGCTCTGATTTTAATTTGGGAAATATATCTAATAATACATTAACCAAAGGAGACAATGCAACAACTGGTTTATGGAATGTTTCCGGATTAAGTATTACTCCCAAAGATTTTGATAAGCTTGTCAGGGTTGGAAATTTAAGCGCTGATAATATTTCATCAGTTGCTTATAATATCGGCTGGACTAATCTTTCAAATTATCCGAGCGCATGCCCCGCGGGCCAGTTTGTTCAGCAGGTTGGAGACACTTTGACTTGCGCGGCTCCGTCTTTAAGCTCTGCAGGCGGATGGACTGACGACGGCATACTAGTCAGGCTGTCAGCTCTCACAGACACTGTCAGCATTGGGACAAATGCGACAGGAGAAACTCTTATTGTGAACGGCACTTTCAGGGTTGATAATTCTTCAACACCTGTATTTTTTGTTAATTCCTCTGCATTGAGAGTTGGAATTGGAACAACAACTCCAACCGATACGCTGACGGTGATTGGCTCATTAGTAACTTACGGCTCACTGAATGCGACTTCGATTAATGCAACAAGAATACTTCAGGGCGGCCTGGCTGTTCAGGTTTCAGGAGACTTTAACTTAGGAAATATCTCCAATTACACTCAATATACAAGAAGTTCTGATTTCAATTTAGGAAATATTTCAAATTACACCCAATACCAGGTCAGAGCTGATGCTTTCAGCATATTAAACCTAACTAATTTCTTTGGCGATTCTGGGTTTAACGGAAGCGTGCTGAGAGTTACAAACATAAGCAACATACTGCTAAATACGTTCCAGCTTAGCAATTTTACATTAGCAATTGGAAACAGAAATTCATCAATACCGGATGTTATAAACAATGCAAGCTTTTTTAACACATTTTCCAAATCCGGGGATTTCAATCTTGGAAATATTTCAAACTACACCCAATATGCAACACAGTCTAATGTCAGGACAAATATTACGGATTATCTTGGAAATCAAAATGGCTCAATAATTCTTGCCGGAAATCTTACAACGCTTGACACTCTGAACAATTACATAAGAACTGCTGATTTTAATTTAGGAAATATATCCAATAATTCCCAGTTCATAAAAAGCTCTGATTTTAATTTGGGAAATATATCCAACAACACTTTAGTGAAGGGAGATAATGCTTCTTTGGCATTTTGGAATGTAACCCAGCAGGATTTTGGGAAGCAGTTTTACCTGCGGGACCAGAACAGCACATTGCTTTTGGGCAATCTGAATACATCAATGAACTTTACTGATACTTTGACTGTTTCCGGCTCTGCGGTTTATTACGGAAGCCTGAATGCGACTTTCATCAATGCAACGAGATTACTGCAGGGTGGGAATGCAGTATTGCTGTCAAAGGATTTCAATCTTGGAAATATTTCCAATTACACCCAGTACGCAACCCAGTCAAATGTCAGAACTAACATTACGGATTATTTAGGCGGCGTTAATGGATCTATAATCCTATCAACAAACTCAACATTCTTTAATCTATTTTCAAGAGTCGTGGACTCATTCAACAGAATAAATCTTTCTGATTTCTTTGGTTCTGATTTGGATATTAACAACACGTTGCTAAGAAGAACAAATACTTCGTTCTTTAATGCATTCCAAAAGTCAGTGGATTTCAATCTTGGGAATATTTCAAACTACACGCAGTATGCAACTCAATCTAATGTCCGAACTAACGTAACCGATTATTTAGGAGGGCAAAATTCATCCCTGATTTTAGCTTCTAATCTTACAACACTTGACACTCTGAACAATTACCTTAGGTCAGGAGATTTCAATTTAGGGAATATTTCCAATTACACGCAGTTCATTAAATCTTCTGACTTTAATTTAGGAAACATATCCAACAACACTTTAACCAAAGGAGACAATGCAACAATAGGATTGTGGAATGTTTCCGGCTCTAATATATTTACCGGGTATAACGTCGGCATAGGGACGACGTCTCCCGGACAAACTCTCCATGTTGTAGGCAATGCGAACTTGACCCAGCAAGTGACTTTGGCAAATGTAACAATATCAAGGACAGTAATAAACACAACACAGGATAATAACCAGAACTTAACAATCTCAAGCGCTGCCGGTTCTGTAATAATCCGTCTCGGATAAATTTATATATAAGATTGCCTCTACGTCAGAGGTGGATATAATAATTTCAAATCATGCAAAAGAGAGGATAAAAACATATAACTTGACAGAAGAAATTGTCATAGAAGCAATAAGAAAACCTGATGAAGTAGTCAAAGGGTACGCTGGTGCGTTAATTGTACATAAATTACTAAATGGGCATACATTGAGAGTTGTTTATATCAAAGAAAAGGATGTAGTTAAGGTTATTACGGTTTACCCATCTAAAAAGAGCAGGTACTTGGAGGCAAAATGAAAGCAAAATACGATAAAGATGTTGATGTCTTATTGATAAAATTAAATAATAATAAGCCAGAATACGGAGAGGACATCGGAGACGGGATTGTAGTGCACTTTGATAAAAATAAAAACCCAGTTGAGATTGAAATATTAAAAGCAAAGAAGTATCTTGTAAACTGGTTAGAACAAGCACTTGAAACAAAAGACGAACATTCTTTAATAGTCTAGATATAAATAAAATTAGCACTATAATCAATCAATGGTCGCAACGTCGGCATAGGGACGACTTCGCCTGGGCAGACACTACACGTTGTTGGCACAGCAAACATAACTCAATCTGTAACTTTAGCAAATGTTACAATTTCAAAAACAGTCATCAATACAACACAGGATAATAATCAGAATATAACAATATCAAGCGCTGCCGGTTCTGTAATAATCCGTCTCGGATAAATTTATATAGTAGTCTGCATCTAGATGAATGAAAATGCCAAAACAAATCTTATTGAACGTAGTAGTAAAAGAAGAGGATAAAGGGTATTCGGTTGTATGCCCAGAACTTAATGTAGCCAGCCAAGGCGAAACATTTGAGGAGACTATAAGCAATATCAAAGAAGCTGTTGAATTGTATATAGAAAGTGCGGAACAGCTTGGAATTATGGACGAAGTTTTGGAGCAATTAGGAATTTCAAAGGAAGACTTCAAAAACGATAAGATAGTTACGAGAATTGTAACAGCAAATGTTCCCATCGAGATAACAATTTGAAAATGAAGTTGCCCATTGTTTCTGGAGAACAAGTCATAAAACTTTTGCAGAAGGATGGTTTTTCTGTTACGAGGCAAAAAGGTTCCCATATTTCTTTGCATAAAAAACTAGAAGATGGGACTACAGTCTTAGTTGTCGTCCCAAGAAAAAGCGAGATTAAGAAAGGAACATTATTGAGTATAATAAAACAATCGGGAATGAATAGAGACGACTTTATTAGTAAGGTCAAATAATGTTAAAAGCGGCAACGTCGGCATTGGGACGACTTCGCCTGGGCAGACACTACACGTTGTTGGCACAGCAAACATAACTCAATCTGTAACATTGGCGAATGTTACAATATCAAAGACTGTTATAAACACAACCCAGGATAATAATCAGAATATAACAATATCAAGTGCAGCAGGAAGCGTAATTATAAGAATGGGATAAATTATTTTGTTGGTCGTATAAACAATAATTCTAAGAAATTAAAATAATTAACCTAAATTAACTGCATTGACTATCCTGTCAGCAGAATAATCGTAAATAATCAATATTGTTTTATACCTCAGCAAGAAATCTCCGACTTTTGCATCTTTGTAAATATCAGGGAACTGCTGCTTCAAAGTCTCAAGCGATTTTTGGTCAAATTGACCTCCTACTGGTTGCTCGCTCTGCAAACCCTGCAGCTCGGCGTGCTTGTTTAATTTTGTGTAAAAATCGGCCGGAAGCTGGCCCTGCTGAGCCTGCTGCAAACTGACGGATCCTTTAATCTTATCATTGTTATAATCATAAACTATTATTCTGTCAGTGTACTGTATAATAAAATTCCCGACATAAGACTGGTCAAGGCCGCTTATCTGAGATTGCAGATTTGCAAGATTATTGCCGTTTATCTGGACAATATTGAGCGGAGCGGCGCCGACGTACGCTTTCATTTCAGCATGAGCAGTCAATTTCTTAAGAAATAACTCGGCATCAATTATCTTTGGAATTATTGCGGACTTTAGCTGGTAAGTGTTGACAAGCGCCAATATGCTGACGACAAGAGTGGCAATCACCAACAAGATAATCACATAATGAAATACAGGTTTCTCGTGCATACCGGCTGAATAATTACCAGAATAGCCAGACGTCGATTTGATGCTTTCACCCTTTGCCATAAAATAATAAAATTAAAGCTTGTATTTAAAACTTATTATTTGAATTTTCTCATTTCATAATAAGATACCATATGGTAAGTTTTATTAATCAGCAAAAACAAAAACATGAAAAATAGGCTGCTAAAGTGACTTGATGATGAAAAAGATGAAATTAAGCATAATTTTTGTACTTGTGCTCTTATTAATTCCAGTTTCTGTCAGCGCTTACCAAATTAACAGCAGCAGCTACAGGCAGAATGTAATAGTCTCGGGAGGGGGGGAAAATTCTTCGAGCTCAACATACAAGACAAATATTGCTGTCGGAATAATCAATGGAATAATAAGCTCAGCTTCTTATATAAACAATCTTGGATTTTTTCATTTCCTGCTTCTGGCCAACAACCTGCCCTGTACCGCAGCGGGCCAATGTGAGGGTGGCTATTGCTGCAGCAATTTATGCAAAAGCTCTGCATGCCCAACGCCCGATAGTGGAGGCACAAGCGGGGGCGGGGGAGGGGCCGCTGCAGCTGGGGGCG
>Ga0209542_10015303_pt1 | contig 12900 bp, 10 predicted proteins | sample RifCSPhighO2_01_FD_184028 | JGI IMG/M metagenome (GOLD analysis project Ga0209542, IMG submission 184028) | Soil microbial communities from Rifle, Colorado - Rifle CSP2_plank highO2_0.1 (SPAdes) (version 2) | ecosystem: Environmental > Terrestrial > Deep subsurface > Rock core/Sediment ... | reverse complement strand
TTTACAAAAATTTCTATACCCTTCTTCCTTCATTTCCCAGAAAAGATCGTTACGCATTAGGACAAAAATGTGAAACGGTATTGTTAAATCTTTTAGAAAAAATTATATTGGCAAGTAACCTATCAAAGCAAGAGAAGTCCCCGGTTTTAAGAGAAGCAAGCATAAAAGTTGACTTATTAAGAGTTTTTTTCAGACTGGGTAAAGATTTCAAAATTATTGAGAACAGAAAGTATATCGAGCTTGAAAATTCTATCACCGAAATAGGAAGAATGGTCGGAGGATGGATTAAAACGACTCTTTTTGAAATCCGGAATTTTGATTGACATGCGCAATCAAAAGCGTGAGGAGAAAAGAGGAAATGAAACTACTTACTCTTTTTTTGTGTAGTTTTGCTACCAAATAGTATACAAAGAAGGAACAATTGTCTCTTCTTGGTGAAATAGAGGAAAAAGAGTAATGAAAGCAGATGTCGGATGGTAACCTTGTGAATGTTGGCAACACCGATGCGAACGGGGCGAACGTGAACAACTGGAAACCGGAGAACACCAGTGACAACTTGGGTGTCGTGCTTTCCCGAAAGTTTCATGAGCGCAGAAAATTGTTTTGCGGAAAAGCTTTCTGTATAATGCATTAAGTATGATAGTAAAAGTTGTTGGTAGAATAAAAACAATTTGTTTGGAGCTTGAGGTGTTTTTGCTTCATGTTGTAGGATATATTCCCTTGCATTTTGCCAGGAAATTATTCTACAGATTAGGAGGGATAAGGATAGGGTGGGGATCGGCTATTCATATGGGCGCCAAGTTTTACAATCCCTGGAATATAAAAATAGGAAAAGATACCATTATTGGCGAAGGAGCGGTTTTGGACGGACGGGATAAATTATTAATCGGCAATCATGTTGATATTGCATCGGAAGTTATGATTTATAATTGCGAGCACGATGTGAAAAGTTCTGATTTTCGTGCAATTTGCGCCCCAGTTGTTATCGAAGACTATGTTTTTATTGGTCCGCGGGCTATTATTCTTCCCGGAGTTAAGATAAAAATGGGAGCAGTTGTTGGATCGGGCGCAGTTGTTACGAAAGATGTTGAGGGAGGATTAATCGTTGGCGGAGTGCCGGCAAAAGAAATAGGAAAAAGAGATATTAAAGATTTAAATTACAAACTTGGCCGCGCCGCGTGGTTCAGATAATCAATAATGATTAAACTTTCCATAGTCATTTTATCCTACAATACAAATGATTTAACGCTTGCATGCCTTAAGTCAGCTGCCGATCAATATAAAAAAGAATTAGAAAAAAAAGATTTTGAGATAATTGTTGTAGACAATGCTTCATCGGATGGGTCAGTGGATGCAATATCTTGCCTTCAGAAAGAAGTTCCAAATTTAAGACTAATTCAAAACAGAGAAAATCTAGGCTTTGCAAAAGGCTGTAACATTGGGGCAAAAGCTGCAGAGGGCATTTTTATTTTATTCCTCAATTCAGATACCAAAGTTTTAGATAGGGGTTTTTTATCTATGGCTGATTTTTTGGAAAAAAATAAAAATGTCGCTATTTTGGGAGGAAAACTTGTGAATAATGATGGTTCCATTCAGCGATCTTGCGGAAAATTTTACAATCTATTCAATTTGGTGCTTGTTCTTTTGGGTATGGAGCGAATTGGCTTTGTTCGATCAAGTCCCAACAAAATTCAAAAAGTTGATTGGGTAAGCGGAGCATGTATGATGATTGAAAAAAAACTATTTAATAATTTAGAGGGTTTTGATGAATATTTTTTTATGTACATTGAGGATATGGAACTTTGTTTTAGAGTGGGTAAAGTGGGTCTATTAACTTATTTTTACCCAGACATAAAGTTATTCCACGAATCTCTCGGAAGCAGTAATAGAACATTTGCTATAATTAATATTTATAAGGGCATTTTGTACTTTTATGCAAAGCACAAGAGCCATTTGGGGTACTTGATTGCTAAAGCACTGCTTATTACTAAAGCGGAAATATTAATGCTAGTAGGATTTTTAACTTTAAACTCGGACTTAACAAATAGATATAAAAAAGCAATTAATTTTGATTTATGAAGATTTTAAAGTGGATTTGGAATAATTTTTTGTTTGTTTTTACAATTTTTCTTCTCGCATTCATTCCTCTTTATCCCAAAATTCCGCTTGTGGATATAAAAAATACATGGGTGTATGTTCGGGTTGAAGATTTTGCTGTTGCATTAATTATCCTTATTTGGATTATTCAGCTTTTACTTAGGAAAGTTACATTGATGACCCCATTAACAATCCCTATACTGTTTTTTTGGATTATTGGCGGATTAGCTACTTTACATGGCGTGCTTTTGGTTTTTCCAACGATTGCCGATGTTTTCTCCAATGTAGCGCTTTTAAGTTTTTTAAGAAGGGTAGAGTATATGTTTTTGTTCTTTATAGCCTATGCGAGCATCAAAGACAAAAAGTTTATATCGTATATAGCAATTTCTCTGGCGATTATTCTTTTAGCGATTGCTGGATATGGTTTCGGACAGAAATTCATGGGATTTCCGGCGTATCTGACAATGAATGAAGAGTTCGCAAAGGGACTTCCCATACAGCTTTCGGAATTATCCCGTGTTCCGTCCACATTCGCAGGACATTATGATCTGGCGGCATATTTGGTTTTGATAATTCCTCTTTTAACTAGCCTTGCTTTTGGATTCAAAAATATGATAGCTAAGATTTTTCTATTAATCAGTTCTTCTTTTGGATTTATCCTTCTTTTTATGACGGTATCAAGAGTTTCTTTTTTCGTTCTTCTGCTTTCTATGCTGATGCTTTTGATTCTTCAGAAGAAAAAAATAATCATTGGTCTTCTTTTGACTCTAACTCTTGCTCTTTTGATTTTTTCCCCAAGTCTTCTTGATAGATTTAAAAGTACAGTTTCAGAGATCAATGTTCTAGTTGATGCAAAAACAGGAAGGGCAATAGGTCAAGTTAAGGAAGTGCCTGCCGCTTACTTCAAAGACAAAATTATTAAAAAGATGTCAATTTCCAATGCAGATGTTATAGACGCAACCGGATCTGCGGTGTTACCGTTTTCCCTAATCCCTCCTGTAGCAGCTCTTGTTATGGAGCCAAATAGTTCAACCGGGGAAAATTTGCCCCAGGGAACAGGCTATGTTAATCTTCCGCTCTCTCCTATTATTAGAAAAGTAGATGAATATTTTTATCAAAAGCCAGTCAATGAAAATGGGGTAATGTCGGAAGAAATAAGTATTTTTTATGGTGGTTATTTAATAAAAAAAGCAAAAGCATACGATCTTTCCTTCACAACTAGATTTCAGGGAGAATGGCCTAAGACATTTGATGCGTTCAAGAGAAATATTTTCCTAGGAAGCGGTTATGGGTCGGTTAGTCTTGCGGTTGACAATAATTACCTGCGCATTCTAGGAGAATCCGGATTATTTGGATTTATTGCTTTTCTTTCAATTTTTATAACAGCCGTTATGTATGCAAGAAAACTCTTGTCAAAAGTAGACTCTCCTATTGTTAAAAGTTTTGCAGTAGGATTTATGGCGGGAAGCTTCGGTTTGGCTTTGAACGCTGTCTTAATTGATGTTTTTGAAGCATCTAAAATTGCTTTTACATATTGGCTTTTGATGGGGGTAACGATTGGAGCTTTGCATCTATATCAAAAGGAAAAGATGAATCTTCCTAAAGACTTGGTAAAGGCAATGCTTTCTCCATATGCGATTGTCATCTATATTCTTGTTGTATCCGTAGCGTTTTTCTTTGCAAGCTATAATAATTATTTTACAGGAGATGATTTTACATGGTTTAAGTGGATTTCCGATTGCTGCAATAATATTGGTGATTATTTCACGAAAGCAAATGGATTTTTCTATCGTCCCGGGACAAAAATCTATTTCTCGTTGATGTATTCGGCATTTTGGCTTAATCAGACAATGTATCATTTGGTTTCAATTTTTCTTCATTTTGCCGTCAGCGCTCTTTTATTCTTGATTTTGAGGAAGATATTGAAAGATTATGTATTGTCAATTATAAGCGTTGCATTATTTCTCGTTTTGACCGTCCATCATGAAGTAGTCTTTTGGATTTCCTCAACAGGTTTTCTTTTCAATGCGTTATTTATCTTAATCGGCTTACTGTCCTACATTATTTGGAAAGAGAAAAAAATGACAATTTATTTTGTTATTTCTATAATTTCCGTTATTTTTAGTCTTTTGTTTCATGAGCTTGGAGTTGTAGCGCCTTTATTGATTATTCTTTATGATTTTATTTTTGGAGAAAGAACAGTTATATGCCGAATGTCAAGACGGGTTTCCTACTTAATTCTTCTATTGCCTCTTTTGCCGTATTTGGCATTACGGTTTTTAGCTCAAAGTCATTGGCTTAGCGGTGATTACAGCTATAACTTGTTAAAACTCCCCTACAATGTAATAGGAAACATTATTGGATACATTGCGCTTGATTTTCTGGGTCCCATAAGCATTTCTTTCTATGAATCATTGAGGGCAATCACAAGGGGACATATGATTATAGCAATGATTGTGTTAATCGCAGTAATTTATTTTGCCATTAAGTTCCTTAAATTACTTTTTAACAAAATAACAATTGAAGAGAAGAAAATAGTTGTTTTTGCAATCCTTTTTTTTGCAATATCTCTTTTGCCGTTTTTAGGATTAGGGAATATAACAGCTCGATATAGCTATTTGTCGTCAATTGGATTTGTAATTATTTTAACAATTTTTCTAAAAAAAGCGTATTTTTATTTGACGAGTATTAGCGATAAATATATTGGTGCGGCGGCAATTACTATTGTTGTAATTATTTATTCCATGTTTCAGCTTTTTCAATTGCAAAAAATTCATACTGATTGGAAAGAAGCAGGCGAGAAATCTAGAAGATTTCTTATCTCAATCGAAGAATATTCAAAAGATTTTTGGATAAGAGACAGTATGAAATTTTATTTTGTCAATATGCCCATTAGGAATGGCGAGGCATGGGTATGGCCGGTGGGGTTAAAAGATGCGTTGTGGTTTACATTCAAAAACCCGAATCTTGAGGTTTATACAATGTCAGACATTAATCTGGCTTTTAATTATGCGGCAGGATCACTGAATTCCCATGTGTTTAGATTTGACAATGATGGAAATGTTGAGGAAGTTGTAAGAGCAAAAAATGGACGAATAAATCTTCTTAATCCACCAAGATAAGTTGGCAATAAAAATAGAATGCTGTACAATAGCGTTAAATAATGAAGAAATTTGAGATTTTGTTTTTGGCGATTATTCTTGTTGGTGCGTTTGCGGTTAGGCTTTATCATTTTAATTGGCCTGTTGCGGATTGGCACAGTTGGCGGCAAGTTGATACATCCGCAGTTTCGCGTACTTTTACACAAGAGGGCTTTAGCATTCTGCGTCCCAAGTTTCCGGATTTGTCCAAAGGCGTTTCTCTTATTGATAATCCGCAGGGCTACAGATTTGTTGAATTTCCCATATATAATATCCTGCAGGCAGGTTTTTATAATTTGTTTGGTAAGTTTACTCTTGAGGAATGGGGAAGACTTGTAACTATTTCTTCTTCTCTTCTGTCAATTTTCTTTCTTTATATTCTGGTTAAAAAATATGCAAATTTTCGTACGGGAATTTTGGCTGCTTTTTTCTTTGCTTTTGTTCCATACAATATTTATTTCGGCCGTACTATTCTTCCCGATCAGTCTATGGTAGTAGCGCTTCTTGCAGGTACATATTTTTTCTCAAACTGGATAGAGCAACGCAATTTTCAATTTTCAATTTTCAATTTTCAATTCATTTTAGCGGTAATTTTTACCGCAGTCGCATTTCTTCTAAAACCTTATGCTTTATTTTTTATGCTACCTCTTATTTATCTTGCATGGCATCGGTTTGGATTTGGATTATTTAAGAAATGGCAGCTTTGGTTGTTTTTAATACTCGCTACCATACCGTTAGGGCTTTGGCAAATGTGGATCAATCAAAAAGAATTTCTGGCAGGAGTACCGCGCAATAATTGGCTTTTTAATGGGAATGGAATTCGCTTTAAGGGAGCATTTTTTCACTGGATTTTTGCGGATAGAATTAGCCGTCTTATTTTAGGATATTGGGGATTGCCCTTTGTTGTTTTGGGAATATTAAGGAAAATAAGCAAGAAAGAGAATTGGTTCTTTTTTTATTTTATTTTTTCGTCCCTTATCTACATGACTGTTTTGGCGACGGGGAACATTCAGCACGATTACTATCAGGTTCTTATTATTCCTACTCTCTCGATTTTTTTTGCCAAAGGCATAGATTTCATTTTAGAGAAAAAGGAGATATTTAATCATTTGGTATCGGTTTTAATAATTGCAGTCGGAGTTATTTTTATGCTTGCTTTTGGTTGGTTTGCGGTTCGGGATTTTTACAGCATTCAGCATCCCAATATTGTAATCGCAGGAAAAGCTGTTGACGAGTTAACTCCCAAAAATGCGAAAGTTATCGCGCCTTATGGCGGAGATACAACATTCCTATATTATACCAATCGGAAAGGCTGGCCGGTTTTTGACAGGTCGTTTAAGGCTTTTAAAAAAGCAGGCGCATCCTATATTGCCTTTGCCGATCCGACTCCGGAAGAGCTTAATTTGGAAACATTATTCAAGTCCATAATCATAACTCCTACATATGCGATATTCGATCTTACAAAGCCTACCCCAGAAGGATTAAGAGCTCAAGAAAAAGATTAAGATGAATATTCTTTTAGTCTCGTCATATTTGCCTTATCCTCTTACATCCGGGGGACATATCCGTTTGTATAATTTAATCAAAGAATTAAGCTGCGAGCATAAAATAACTTTGATATGTGAAAAAAGGGATTATCAGGGAGAACGAGAAATTAATGAAGTAAAAAAATTCTGTAAAAAAACCATTACTGTATCTCGCAAAAAACAATGGTCATTTGGCAATATCCTGAAAACAGGACTTTCATTGTCGCCGTTTTTAATTACGGGACATACGAATTTTGATATGCAAAAAGAGATAAAAAGAGAGCTTTCGGAAAATCAATTCGATTTAATTCATGCGGAAACTTCTTACATAATGCAAAATATTCCCTCGACAAATGTTCCCATTGTTTTAGTTGAGCACAATGTGGAATATTTAGTATATAAGCGTTTTATGGACAAGCAACCATTGCCCTTGCGGTATCTTTTGTATATAGATATTTTGAAGCTTAAATATTGGGAGGAAAGAATGTGGAGAAAAGCTACGAAGTTAGTAGCAGTATCCCAAAGCGATAAAGAAATTATGAATAAATTTAAACAGGATGTTGCAATCGTTTCGAATGGCGTTGACATTAATAAGTTTAAAGTCAGGAGTAATAAGTCAGAAGTTGAAAGTTTCGAAAAGAAAATCTTATTCATTGGTGAATTTAGGTGGATGCAAAATGTAGATGCGATTGAATTTATTCTTCAAGAAGTCTGGCCAAAATTGAGATCTGAATTTATTCCTCCAATGAATAACAAGGGTGTAAAATTATGGGTGGTGGGAAGGAATATTCCTGACTCAATAAGAAAAATGACAAGCGATAAAGATGTTATATTTGATGAAAATGCACCAAAGGAGACAGAGTTCATCTACCAAAAATCAGATATTGCACTCACGCCGATTCGTGTAGGAGGAGGGACAAGTTTTAAGATTTTAGAAGCAATGGCGAGCGGAGTGCCGGTTATAACTACGCCATTAGGAAACGCAATTAACGCAAAAGAAGATTTGGAAATTGTAATTGCTGATACTCCAGAAGATTTTATTGCAAAAATAAAAAAACTGTTGGAGGATAAGGAATTTTATGAAAAAATCGCTGCAAATGCAAGAAAGCTTATTGAGGAAAAATATAATTGGCAAAAAATTGCGGAAGACCTGAATTCAGTTTATGAGTCATTAGTGAATTAAGCTATGGATATCTCGATAATAATTGTAAGTTACAACGGAAAAAAATTTTTAAAAAACTGTATCGTTTCTATCATAGACAATGTCTCAAATAAGATTAATTACGAGATCATTGTCGTTGACAATAATTCTTCAGATAATTCGGCTGAAATGATTAGAAAAGAATTTTCTCAAATTAAATTAATTGCAAATAAAGAAAACAACGGTTTTTCAAAGGCGAATAATCAGGGAGTAAAAGCTTCACAAAAAAGCAGATATATTTTATTTTTAAACCCTGACACAATTATGCAAAAAAATACTCTTGAGAAAATGTTTGAGTTGATGGAAAGCCATAGGGATGCGGGAGCAGCAACGTGTAAGCTCGTTATGCCAAATGGAAAAATTGATGATGCGTCGCATCGCGGATTTCCAACTCCCTGGAATTCATTGTGTCATTTTTCCGGATTATCGCGGATTTTTCCAAAATCGCGGATTTTCGCTGGATATAATTTAGGATGGATGGATATGAGTAAAACACATGAAATAGATGTATTGGCGGGAGCGTTTATGCTAGTTCGAAGAGAGGCGGGAGAGGAAGTAAAATGGTGGGATGAAGATTATTTTTTCTACGGAGAGGATATAGATTTTTGTTATATGCTCAAACAAAAGGGCTGGAAAATTTATTATGTCCCAACAGTTTTCATAACGCATTTCAAGGGTGTAAGCGGCGGAATAAAAGCAGTTTCCAAAGAAATTACAACTGCAAGTGAAGAAACGAAAAGAACGACAACGAAATGGCGTTTTAAAGCAATGAGAATTTTCTATAATAAACATTATAAGCAAAAATATCCTTGGATTATTAACGCATTGGTTAATCTTGGAATTTCAATTAAGGAAAGATATGAAGATTGGAATTGATTGTAGGTTATGGGGCGAAACAGGGATTGGGCGTTATATTCGCAATCTAGTTTTAAATTTACAAAAATTAGATCAGAAAAATGAGTATGTTTTGTTTGTTTTGCCTAAAAATAGAGAAGAGACTCTTCACTTCGTTCAGAATGACAACTTTAAGATAATCGTAGCGGATATTCGCTGGCACACAATTAGCGAGCAACTTAAATTTCCACAAATTTTAAGCAAGGAAAGTTTAGATCTCGCGCATTTTCCTTACCATTCTGTTCCTATTTTTTACAACAAGCCCTTTGTCTTAACTATTCACGATTTAATACCTTATAATTTTCCAACAGGAAAAGCATCAGCTTTACCGTTTTTCTTGTACTGGCTTAAATTCTTAGCGTATAAATATGTTTTGATAAATGCTGCAAAAAAAGCAAGAAAGATTATTGCAGTTTCAAATGCAACGAAAGATGAAATTATCGATCATCTTAATGTTGATTCTTCAAAAGTGACTGTTGCTTACGAAGGAGTGGATTCTGTAATTCAAAATGCAAAAATAAAAAATCAAAATTACAATTCAAAATTCAAAATTAAAGACTATTTTTTGTGCATTGGGAATGCGTTTCCCCATAAAAACTTAGAACGGCTTTGGGAAGCCTTTTCTGTATTTCGTCGGAATGACGCGAAACTTATATTGGTTGGAAAGGAAGATTATTTTTATAAACGGTTGAAGAAAAAAGCACAAGATTTGAATTTCTCGGATAGGGTAGTTTTACTGCAGAATGTTTCGGATCAGGAACTAACAGATTTATACAGAAATGCAATTGCCTTAATTATGCCGTCTCTTATGGAAGGTTTTGGCCTACCTGCTTTGGAAGCAATGGCAAATAATTGTTTAGTTCTAGCATCCGATATTCCTGCTCTTCGAGAAGTTTGCGCCGATGCCGCAATCTATTTTGACCCATACGATATTAAAGATATTGTAATGAGAATGGAGGAAGCTTGCTCTAATGATACGCATTATTATAGCGACAAAAAGAAAAAAGGCTTGGAGAGGGCAAAACTTTTCTCTTGGCAAAAAATGGCAAAACATACTCTGGAAGCTTATAATTCACTTACTTTATGAAAAAATCGCGGTTTTGGCATAAGTGCATTGAGTGTGATTCTGTATATCCGCCTGATAGATTTTACTATGTGTGCCCAAAGTGCAAAGGCTTGCTTTTGGTTGAGAGGGATGAGGAGTGGGTTGATGAAAATGTGGGGGTGGGCAGGCAAGCTCAACTTTTTTTTGACAATGTAAGATTTGGTCAAAAAAGAGACATCTATCCGAACGGAAGCGGTGTCTTTATTTGGTTGCCTCTTATTTTGCCCAATTTTCCCAAGAAGTTTGTAATTTCCTTACGGGAGGGTTTTACTGATCTTTTTGAGATACCGGATTGGCTGAAGCGAAAAATAGGACTTAAAAAGCTTTTTATTAAAATGGAGGGACAGTTACCTTCTGAGAGTTTTAAAGATAGGGGAATGTCGATGGCTGTTTCTGAGGCATTAAGACTTCAGCAGTTTTATCCCAATCTTAATATTCGATATATTGCTTGTGCGAGTACGGGCGACACTTCGGCTTCAGCTGCAATTTATACAGCTTATGTTAGAGATAGGTTAAGATGCATCGTTCTTCTTCCTCATGAAAGAATTTCTGGAGGTCAGCTATTTCAGGCATTAAGCCACGCGGCTAGAGTTCTTTCAATAAGACACCCTAAAGGATTTGATGGTTGTATGAAGTTGGTTCAGGAATATTGCGCTTTGCATCCCGAAATTGTTTTGGTTAACTCAAAAAATGATTTGCGAATTGTCGGTCAGGAAACAATCGCTCTGGAAATTTGTCAGGATCTTCATTGGCGGGCTCCCGATTGGATATCTATTCCCTGCGGTAATGGGGGTAATTTGACTGCGCTTCTAGTATCTCTTCTTAGAATGAAAGAAAGGAAAATGATAAATTCTTTGCCTGGCATTATTGTCGCTCAGGCAAAAGGAGCGAATACTTTAGTTCGCTGGGCGAAAAGCAGTTTTAAAATTTACAAACCTGATGTTTTCCGAAATACAGTAGCTACGGCTATGAATATTCAAAATCCAGTGAGTTTTCCGCGGATTAAAAAATTGTACAAAAATTTTAGGATGAAATTTTTCGATGTACAGGAAGAAAGGATTCAAAAAACCAGAGCTTTATTTATGGGAGCAGGCGCCAATATCTGTCCGCAGAGCGCAGTGGCTTTGGATGCTGTTTTACAAGCTAGAGCGAAAGGCATTGTTAAGGAAAAAGATTTGATAATCTCAATTAGTACAGCCAGCGGGATTAAATTTTCTGAATCGGGAATGGAGCACCATCTTAAGGGTATTGCCGAAGATTTTGCAAATCCTCCAAAAATCATTAACGGTACTCTTGCTGACATCGAAAAGGCAATAAAATTTTAAAATGTCCTTTATAAAATCCCTAGGTGTCATCGGCAAACACCCTTGGGGTGTAATCGAGGGGATCGATTGACTAAACGGGAAAGGCGATAGTAGTTCGATAGTCGTATTTTGATTTTGTGCTTAAGGGCCCAAATTTATAAATGTCAAAACCAGAACCCTTAAGAACAATTTTTTCTTCTTCTAAATAGCTAAAAAGTTTTTGGTATACCAAAATTAAATATTCATAAGGACCGTTATATTCAAACGTCAAAACTTTTGTTTTTGGATATTTCTTAAAATAAAAATTCTCCGGTAATTTTCGTGCGTCAACCTTTGGGGTTGAGCCGTGAAAGACAAGGGATATTTCAAGCGGTGTATTTTTTGGATTATATGCGCCGTTGAGATAGAAAACAATTTCATAATTTTCGCACTTTAATTTTAATCTTTTTGCTTCTTTCCAAAGAATTTTAATGTATTCGGTAATGCTTGAATATTCTCCGTGTTCAACCTTCATTGTGAATAAATTGTAAGGGCCAAAGGTTTTTGTCTGGAAAATATCTTTCGTCATTCTGGCTTGCCTAGAATCAAGCAGGAAAGACTTCATTTTTTTCAAGAATTTATATTCTTTTTCCTTTTCTGCAATTTCTTCTTTCAAAATTTTCAGCCTATTCAGTAGTGTCGTTTCAACGGAATTAGCCTTGATCTGTTTTAAAGGAACATGGAAATTTTGTAAAAGCTTTATTTTCAAAAATTCCCGAGCTTGACTTGGATGATAAAAGCGGTATTTGTTAAATGTGTCAATTACAGCAGGTTTAAATAGTCCCTTTTTCTCATAGAAACGAAGAGTGCGGGGAGTTGTTCGGCACACTTCTGCAAATTGCTTGATAGTTAAAAGATTAACTTGACTTTGACCTTGCGTCATAGTTTATAGTATACCAACTATAAGACTAAAAGTAAAGCCTTATAGTTTTATTATGACGGAGAGAGAAAAATTCCATGTAAGAATAGATTTACAAGTCAAAGCAGAAAGTGGAGAATGGATACTTGGGGTTGTCAATAAATTCTTAAACGATTCTAGGAACGATATGGTAGAGATTGAGCTATTGGGAATGGCTATGCGTTCGCAAGGAACACAAATGCCAATGCAGTTGATAGATATAATTCCAAGTAATTTTCCTACTATCTTAAACCAACAGGAGACTCAAGGACTTAATGCTGTTTTTAGAAAAATTTTAGAAGCTGTTAAATCTGGCTCTGAATTTGTTGTTGGCATGGATACAGCAGTGAAACTTACCCGTTCTCTCCCGGGTCTCACAAAAGAAAATCTCTATTATTGGGAAAAGAAAAAATATATTCATCCGATCACAGTTCAACGCGGAGCAAAAAAAGGCAGGTTATTTCCTACGGAAGATGCGTTTAGGGTAGCCTATATATGGAAAATTCGTCAAGAGGGTTTTGGATTGCCTACAGCAGCAATAATGGCAGAACAAGAGCTTTTAAAAATTAAAAAATCCAGCTAAGATAGAGATAGAAAAGAGATGTTTATAGTATACTGAAAATATGGAAAAGAAAATCTTGTATTTTGGGTACGGGGCGAATAGCCGACCGAAAATGATGGAGGCAATTACCGGCA
>Ga0209542_10015302_pt1 | contig 12901 bp, 9 predicted proteins | sample RifCSPhighO2_01_FD_184028 | JGI IMG/M metagenome (GOLD analysis project Ga0209542, IMG submission 184028) | Soil microbial communities from Rifle, Colorado - Rifle CSP2_plank highO2_0.1 (SPAdes) (version 2) | ecosystem: Environmental > Terrestrial > Deep subsurface > Rock core/Sediment ... | reverse complement strand
AAAATAAAAGAGACGCAAAACGAAGGGAATTGTATTTAAAAACAACAAAAGGCAGAAAGGCGTTAAAGTTGATGTTGCAAGATTCTTTAAGGCATCATGGACCTCGAAATAATTTATGAAGACCGCGATATAGCGGCGGTCAATAAACCGCCGGGCGTTTTATTTGACTGGGCGATTAGGAGCCGACCAGATTTTATTATTGTGCACCGATTGGACAAAAACACATCCGGGATTATTCTTTTTGCAAAAAACGAAAAAGCCGCCGATACACTCAAGGGCATGTTCAAAAAACATGAAATTAAAAAAACATATCGCGCGCTGGTTATAGGGGATATAAAAAAAGATCGCGGCGTGGTTGATTTGCCGATCGGCCGAAGCGCTAAGACGCCCTTGCGGCGCGTTGCGGTTGGCAAACAGCGGGGAGCGCTTCGCGATGCAGTCACCGAATATAAAGCGCTCAAGCGTTTCGGCGAATATACGTATATTGAGGCGTATCCGAAAACCGGCCGTACGCATCAGATTCGCTCACACTTTGCGGCAATCAATCATCCGTTGGTGTGCGACGCGCTTTATGCGGGCAAGCGCTTTGTGTGCCCCGGAGGACTCACACGGCATTTTTTGCACGCATCAGCAATCGAATTTACCGCGCCATTGGACGGGTCGTCAGGCGGCCGAATACGGCTTGAAGCAGATATGCCGGAAGATTTGGTCAATGTTTTTGAGGGGTTGCAAAAAGTAAAAACTTGACAATCGCGAATAATATTGATATAGTTTAATCATGAAATTATCCATTGTAGCCCCCATATATAACGAGGAGGCGAATGTTGCGGAGCTTCATCGGCGCATCCTTGATGTCATACAAACATATCGGTATGACGCCAAGATTATTTTTGTAAACGACGGATCAACAGATCGCAGCTTGAGCGTCATGAAACAGCTCACTCCGCTAACTATTGTGAATTTGCGGAAGAACTTCGGCCAGACCGCGGCGATGGACGCTGGCTTTAAAGAAGCGCGCGGGGACTATGTAGTTACCATTGACGGTGACTTGCAAAACGATCCTGCCGATATTCCGCGTCTCATTTTATATTGCCAAGAACACAATCTCGATGTTGTATCGGGCTGGCGCAAAACGAGGCGCGATCCTTTATTAAAACGATTTTTTTCACGAGGCGCGTATGTGCTGCGCCACCTTATGATTAACGACGGCATTCATGACAGCGGATGCTCACTGAAAATATATCGCCGTGCAATTCTTGAACACCTCGATTTGTACGGAGAGATGCACCGTTTTATTCCTGCCATATTGAAAATGAAGGGCTATCGGATTGGAGAACTTGAAGTAAGCCATCATCCGCGCGCAAACGGTGTCAGCAAATACGGTTTTGCGCGTACGTTTAAAGGGCTGCTGGATATGGGTTCTTTGTGGTTTTGGAAGAAGTATGCTGCCCGGCCGCTTCACCTTTTTGGCGGCATTGGCGTATTTTTGTTTATTGTATCGGCACTGTCCGGAGGGCGCGCGGTCTACGAAAAAATATTTCTCGGCCAGGATTTATCCGATACGTTTCTCACCGAATTATCCATGTTCGGATTTCTTATCGGGATACAGTTTTTGGTTTTTGGACTTTTAGCGGACATACTCTCCAAGATTTATTTTTCGGCAACCAAGGATGTTCCCTATAGCGTTGCTGAAATTATCAGAAACAGCGCCGGCTCGACGGATCGCTCATGAGAATTTTATTCCTCAACTACGAATTTCCTCCGCTCGGCGGCGGGGCAAGTCCGGCAAGCTTTGCGCTTGCAAAGAACTATGTCGCACGGGGTCACAGCGTTGATGTCGTGACCATGGGCTTTCGAGGTCTTGCGCGGCACGAAGTTGTCTCCAAAATAAATATTTTTCGTGTTCCATCGTTCCGAGCGAAAACAGAAATTTGCCATATTCATGAAATGGCGTCATTTGTTGTTTCGGCGATATGGTTTTTACGGCAACACATGAAAGACGCGCGCTATGATGTGTGCCACGCGCATTTTATTGTTCCAACCGGCATCGTTGCGCTGTGGGCAAAAAAGAAATACAAACTCCCCTATATTTTAACAGCACACGGCAGCGATGTACCCGGGTACAATCCGGATAGATTCACCGCAATCCATCGATTTCTCCAACCTCTCTTGCGCGCAGTTTGCGTCAACGCAAAAGCGATTGTTGCGCCATCGCATTTTTTGCGGGAGCTTATTCTTAAAAGCATGAGCGGGACAGAGAACAAATTATCGGTAATTCCTAACGGGATTGATCCGGATCAATTTGTGCCGAAGCAAAAAAAGAATATTATTGTCTCTACCGGCCGGCTTCTGCCGCGCAAAGGATTTCAATACTTAATACAAGCTGTTTCCGGTGGGAATATCGGCTACGAAGTTCATATTGTGGGCGATGGGCCGATGATGCGGGAACTTCGTTCGATAGCAGAATTATCCAAGACCAAAATTATTTTTCATGGATGGCTCCATAACGACTCCGATGAATATAAAAATTTATTGGGGAGCGCCGCAATATATTGCCTTTGCTCGTTGCGGGAAAATTCCAGCGTTGCGCTGCTGGAGGCCATGAGTGCCGGATGCGCGGTTGTTACGACCAACGTATCGGGATGCAGAGAAACAATCGGCGACGCCGGCGTTACGATTCCTCCGCAGGATGCCGCGGAGTTAAAAGCAGCGCTTGCCGAGCTTATGAATAATTCACGTTTGCGCGAAGAATTTCAGAAAAAAGCCCGTGAACGCGCAATAAACTATTTTGATTGGAATACAATTGCCGGCAATTATGAGCGATTACTTTTATGAATGCGCGTCAGCAAAAAATTGCATATGTCTATTTTGATAATTTTGATGGTAACACTGCCCATCTTAATCAAATTTTAAATATGCTTTATGTGTTTCAAAAAAACGGAGGCCCGACAACTCTTATTACTGGCCGAGTAAATTATAAACAATTAGATGCGATGCTCGATGCTCTTTCCATTACGCGAAAATTCAATGTTGTGTGCTTACCTATACGGCTTTGGCAGCAATGGTTTTTTGCGGAGCTTATCAGTCGGGTCGTTTTTTCTGCCGCAGCACTGGTCTATTTGCTGTTTCATACATTTCATTTCGTGTATTCTCGCGATTTTTTCTTTATCATGTTTCTCTCGTATTTGCCGAAGCGATTTCGGCCGAGCAATATTGTTTTCGAGTCGCACAGAATATATAGTAAAGTTTTTTATTCAAAGAAAAAACGAATATCTCACAAACGCGAGCAGAAAGCAATTCATGTGCCAGCGAAAATTGTGGCGATCAGTCCCGGCATCGCCGAAGATCTTGGAACGTTGTTTGGCATTAATCCCGCCACTATTTTATTGCAATCCAATGGAGTCAATAAAAGTATATTTAAACCAACACAAGGACACAAAGAGGATATTATTATATATAGCGGCTCGTTTCTTGACTGGAAGGGTCTCGATGTTGCGCTGGAAGCGTTGAAATATGTGAAATCCAGAAAGTTCTGGCTATATCTTGTTGGTGGTACCAGCGACGAGGTTCTCCAGTGTAAGGAGTTTATCCGTCGGGAGGGCATACGGTATCCTCAAATAAAGATTTTGCCACGAATGGCACAACGTGAAGTTATCCCATATTTATCCAAAGCAAAAATTGCTCTTATCAGCAATAAAAATGTATTAGAAAGCGTCCGATACACTTCGCCGTTGAAACTGTACGAATACCGAGCCATGGGATTACCAATTTTATGCCCTGACATGCCTTCAATTCGAAACGTTGTTAATGAAGATCAATTCATATTTTTTAAACCAGATGACCCGATTGATTTAGCGCGCGCGATCGACTCCCTCGCGGAACACGAGGACTTGCTTATCAGTGCAACTGCAAGCGCATCGCGCGCAGAAGTGTATTCTTGGGAGGATAGAGCAACAAATATTTTGAATTTTATCAACGAAACTCGTTCTGCGCACGACCTGTTAAGAATTTGCATTATATCAAGCCAAATTCTTGGTCCGGGAAAGACGGGCGGTTTTGGAAGCATGACAAAACAACTCGCGCGTTCTCTTGCGGAACGCAGCATTGATGTTGTCGTCGCAACGCTCAAAAGAACGGGGCAAAAAAAAGAGGAACGCATAGACGGTTTTACCATTATGCGATTGTCCAAGCTGGAGGCGATTCGCCCTTCTACCTATAAGAACATCAATGCCGACATTTATCACAGCCAAGCTCCCAATTTGATGTCAACCGCCGCAATGATCGGCGAGCCTCATAAAAAGCACGTGGTAACATGCCGAGATCCAAGGGATGTAAGTGATTGGTGGCTTGAATTTAGAGATGCAACGTGGAAAAGGAAATTGAGAAACGTTCCACTGCTTATCTTTGAAGAGGGCCCGATAATAAAATGGACTATAAAAAGAGCAGACAAGGTTGCGTACGCGGCGCATTGGATAAAGGCAAAAACAGAAAGGATGTACGGCTTAAAAATGCCACCGGTTTTTCTTCCTAATATTGAAGACGTCCCCGAGGCCGTTCCGGAAAAGACCCTAACGCCAACGGTATGTTTTGTTGGACGGCTTGATGGGAGAAAAAGACCGGAATTGTTCATTGGACTTGCCGGAAAATTTCCTCATGTTTCGTTTCTTATGGTGGGAAAGGCAGAAGAAGGTGCTCGGCAGGAAAGATTGCTGAAAATGGCTTCAAAATACAGTAATATGAACATGTTCGGATATTTGGATAAATTTGATGGCAAAGAGCTTTACGAAATTTACAATCAATCATGGATTATGGTCAACACCGCTTCGCGCGAAGCGCTGCCGCTAACCATCATTGAGGCCGCAGGAAGAGGATGCGCTATTTTAAGCCACGTAGACCCGGACGGTTTTGCGTCCAAATTTGGTTTTGCGGTAACGAAAGATAATTTTGCCGAAGGGTTGGCATCTCTTCTGGAGAATGACCGATGGCGCGAAAAAGGAGAAAGCGCACACGCGTATGTACTTGAGACGTACGGCAAGAAAAAAGCGATAGACGAGCATATCGCTCTCTACGAAAAACTTCTTCGAAGTGCTGAAGCAAGGGAAATAATCATACAACGTCCGCCGGCAAAAAACAGAAAAGACGCGCACACAGTATCGGTTGTTGTGCCTACCGTTGGCCGCCCCACGCTTTCTCAAACGCAAGAGGCGCTCTTGCGCCAAACGCGTCCTCCTGATGAAATCATTATTGTAGAGGATACAGAGCGGCACGGCGTAAGCTGGGCAAGGAACGAAGGAATCAAGCGCTCCGGAGGTGATTTGATCGCGTTTATTGATGACGATTGCGTTCCGCCTCCGGATTGGATAGCAGAGCTTGTGAGCGCCATTGACCGCTACAACGCAGCAGGAGCAGGCGGGACATATCAGGAAAACGATCCGTTTTTGCATGAGGTGCGGATGCGCCGTCAAATTCCGAGCACCGAACAAGAGGATCGTAGCGGATTGGTCGGTACGGGCGGCAACGTGATGTATAGAAAATCGTCACTGGGTCTCTGCGTGGCTAGAGATGGTTACGTATTTAATGAATTTTTCCAAGGAGCTAAGGGCGGGGAGGACGGGGAACTGTCCTGGAGACTCCGCCGCTACGGAGCTAAATTAGTTTTCATTCCGGTCTACGTTATCCATCTCAAGCGAGTAAACTTTTGGGGGTATATGCGCTATCAATTTAATCGCGGTATTGGGATCGCTGCTCTTTATAGAGAGCAGCGTCGGCGAGCTAACGGAGTGGCAGCACATAAGAGTCTTTTATGGGGCGAAAAACAAAAGCCGCTCACAAGATTGTTCCGCGCCACTTGGCATAATGCTCTTGGCCCTTTTGATATCAAAAGCTTCAGCAAAGCAAAATATTTTTTTATGTTTTGGATTGGCGAGAAATTTAAAGCACTTGGTTTCGTTTACGCGCTGGCCAAGAAATATTTTTTTTCAAAATGAATTATTTGTCTTTCAAAAAACATCTTATAAAAAATGACGCCGAATCTATTTTGTTGTTTTACGATTACATTCTTCTTTTCCCGCCCGCAGGCACATTTGTAAGAAAGTTTATTAAATTAATCAATCCAATCCTCCACCTTATAATTTATACGGCTTGCGCGTTAAGGATAAATAAAATTTTACCTCAAAAGATTTCAGAAAAAGATTTTGTTACGTTCACGGGGAAGGGGGGCAGATTTAAAACTGCAACTGATATTATGCTGCGGCGGAATGCAAATAACAACCTCGTCATTATAAAGGAATATCCAAACAAAAACATTTTAGACACGGAACTAGAATTTGTTTCTCAATATGGAGACGCTCGTGAATTAATACGAATCCCTTTATATAAAAAAATAAGCGAAGTAACGGCGGAAATCGAGTTTATCAAAGCGCCTACACTTTTAATGCAAATAAACACCGGAAAAATAAAAAAGAATGATTTACTGCCAATGTATAGTGCCATAACGAATGAACTTGATAAGTTATATGGCGCGTTCCCCGCTAACCGATGTCTTATTCATGGCGATTTGAATCCGTCTAATGTTTTTGTGGTTAACGGCCTTTTTTATTTAATTGATTTCGCCGACGCACACATTTATGAGAAAAATTTTGATAAATTTAATTTTTTAAAGCAGCTGCTGTATTTTTATTTTGGCAGAGATCGATATGATATAATAGAAAAGTTTTTTGCACAGCGAGAGATAATCAAATATAGCGCGTATCATTTGGTTCTTAAAAAGAAAAAATTTTATGGATAAAGAAAAGTTTGTAATAGATTTTATTGGCATTGGGGCTCCAAAATCCGGCACTTCGTGGGTTGCCGAGATATTAGCCGCACATCCTCAAATTTGCATGTCTGTTTTCAAGGAAACGTCGTTTTTCTGCGGCGAGCAGCCGTTTGTGCATAATCGCCTTTTGCGTTATCAGGGAAACAATATTCAAGAGTACTCTTTATTTTTTAAACATTGCGTGCCAAACAAGATACAAGGAGAGTTTTCAGTTAATTATATGGTTGATGAAAATTCAGCCGCGAAAATTTTTTCTCATTTCCCGAATGTCAAGTTGATTGCGGTATTGCGTAATCCCATTGATCGGATGATCTCGGATTATCGCTACCGCAGATTTATGCGGAAAGAAGAAAGTCGGCCTTTGGAAGAAATTTTGAAAGAAGATGAATTTATTGTCAGATGCGGAATGTACTCAGAACAGCTTGGCCGATATTTTCGGCTGTTTCCAAAAGAGAATATTAAAATTCTTATTTACGAGGAGGTGGTTGCTGACCCACGGTCCACTATAAAAAATTTGTATTCCTTTTTGGGAGTTGATCCTTTTTTTGAGCCCGCAGATTTGTTGCACAAGGTGGTGAATGAGGCCGCGCACGTGAGGGCTCGCTTTGTTATGGCAGGAATGCACCAAATTCGGTTACTTATGATTAAACTTGGTTTGGGGCGTTTTGTGGATATTATTATGAAGTTAGGTTTCCATAAATTCATGAAGAAAATAAATTTAAAAAAAACAAAATTTGAAAAAATCGATCAGCAATTAAAAAACAAAATACGCGATTTTTATAAGGGAGACAGATTGAACTTGGAACAATTGCTAGGGAGAAGTTTATCTTGTTGGGAATGAGTCTCCAACGAGGTTTCTGTGTACGTATTTTATAAAATATATTTCATATAGTACTCCGGATAGTATGTAGGTAATCGCGGTAGCGATTGCGGCGCCCAAAACGCCGACATACATTACCAATATGATATCTAAGGCAATATTTACGGTGACCAACAAAACATTCATGCTTTGGGTAAATTTGAATTTTTTCATTGTTTCAAAGAGAGGCATATAAAACGATTGATATAGTATAAAAATAAGCGGGATCGTCAATATTTGCGCAACGAGCGCCGATTCTCGGTACGAGTTTCCGTAGAGCGCGGTAAAAATAGAGGGGAGGGAAAAGAACAGCGCAACAATGCCGAGCGCCCCCAGAAGCATGATTCTCGGGCGTTTATGGTAGAGATAATTGCGGATTTTGTGCTGGTTTTCGATATGCTCGGCGATGAACGGAAGGAAATATAATTTTATGGAACCGACGAGCATAATCATCCCTTTGAAAACCTGATATCCCAGGTTATACATGCCGACTTCTTCGAGAGAAACAAAATAGCGCAAAACGAGATTGTCTCCCCAGTTGATAAAATACACAGCCGTGCCGCCAAGCATAACCCATCGTGTATAGCGCAGCATGTTTTTGAGAAGCTCTCGGTCCAATGCCATGGGGAATATTTTGGTAACATCAATCCGCGTAATAAAAAATGGCATCGCAAGCAATGGCGATATAAAAAACATCAAAAAGATATTCTCGAGCGTGAGCGCGGAAAGAAAATACGCAAGGACTATATACAGCACCGACGTGATCCCCGTTGCCAACCCGAACAGCGCGTGCGCAGTACGCTTATTGAGCGCCAGCAGCATCGTCTCAAACGAGTATTTAATTCCTAATCCCGCGTACGCAGCAAACAAAAACATAAATTGCCCTTTTGTTATGGAGGCAAACCTGGTGAGCGGATGTAACAGCAGCATAGACAAAATGAAAAACATAATTACCGCCGATGCCAAAAATAGCATACGCGCGGTGAACGCTTTGTTTATTTTTCCGCTTTCTCGCAACTCTTGTCTTGCGTATATGACAAATGGCGCGTTGGAAGAGCTGATCAGCAGCGCCGTAAAAAAGTACACGATCATTATGCTCAGTGAATATATTCCAAATATCTCCGGTGTAAAAAACCGCGCAATGATGATAGGAACGAGCGCCATGAGGACATGGCCCGCGGCGCGCAGCGCAGCAAAGCCCATAAAAATCCTGCCTTCCATTAAATTATGTTTCAGCGCATCAATCATGTTATTTGATATTTTGTTTGGTAAAATAATAAACCTCAATTCTCGTATCATCTACTCCGTCGCCGTGAATTTTTGTGAAGTTGGTTTTTATGTAGTTCCTGATAAGAGGTTGTATGTGGTAACTTTTTCTGGTTTCCCACGCAATCCACCCCGATTCATAGCGCGCAATATCTTGCAAGAATGTTTCGTATGCATATGTTTGATTGCTTCGCATACTGATCATGGGCGTTTGCGGGTCGATGCTTTGCAAGTAATAGTCCCGCACATACTGTCCAAAAAGCACTTCCCCCGGCTTTATATTTTCTGCTATGCTGGCGTACGCGGTTGACAGTTTACCAAAGCCCTCGCCTTCATATATTTTCGATCTATGTTCATAAAACACATACGCGGGGTTTATGAGCAGCACCGCTATAAATAATATTTTAAGGACGCGTATTTTGACGCGATCAACGAACAAAAGGTAGCTGTTTACAGCAAGAACGATAAACACAACCGTGATGGGCGATGTGTACACAAAGCTCGCATACCTATCCCCAATGTACACAAAAAAGAAAAACGAAAAAAATAAAATGAAATAGAGATACATCAATTTGTGTTTTAATGTTTTATTGTTACAAAAAAGGATTGCGCCGACGAATCCCAATGCCGTTATGGCAAACCCAAATTTCGCCGGGAACGGGAAGCCAGCGATATATTCAAAGTATATCGTGTTGTTTCTTCCAAAAAACGACAAAAATCCAATTATAGTATCAAGCCACGAGGTAAATACTGCCATGCCGCATAGGGCAGCAAGCCCCAGTATTCCTAAAAGAGACAAGGCGATGTGCTCTTTTTTTTGAGTTGTTGCGGCCAGGTACACCACAAACAAAAACGCAGCCGGAAGCACAATAAGGATATTGATATGAATGAGATATCCGATAGCCAAAATTGCCGCCGCGCCCAAAGCGTATCCGTAGTGGATTTTGCGTGACATGGCTTTAAAGATAAGATACGCAAGCAACAAAAATAGCGGAATAAGGAGAGCATACATTCGGGTATAGCGGCCGATAATGACCAGGTTGGGATGGATGGCAACAGCGAACGCCGATACCAAGGCAACATGTTTGTTTTCCGTAAAAAATTTTGCAAAAAAATATACGCCGCTTGTCGTAAGCAGCATAAATAATGCCGAGACAACGCGGGACGACCACTCGGAAATACCGAAGAGTTTATATGATTGAGCAATGAGCCACGAGTGCGGCCATGCTCTGTCGTACACGCATTCACTGGTTCGGTCTGCGCAAACGACATCCTTTTTAATCCAATTCCACCTAACAAATTCTCCCGCGTGGTAATATCCTGCAGCGGCAGAGATGACCTGGTGTTCGTCTTCCCAGAAATCCCTCCCTCCTAAATTATAAAAAAGCGCAATCGCAGATATTGTTACGATAATAGTGAGAGCTAGGCCATGACATATTTTCTCCGCGCGTATGTATTTTGCCTCTTTTTGTTCACGATTCTTATCGGAATATTGATACAAGGGGCTGAAGGCAATCAATGACGCGGCGTTTTGTTGTATTTTTTTTACCCATTCTTTTTCAAAGTGCACAAAATAAAAAATAGCAAGCGACACAACCCCAATGCCAAACATTTGTGCTATAAAGTCCCCGCTTTGAACAATAATCAAATACCCAAGACCCAGCACACCAAGCATAAGAACAATCCAATTTAAAAAAGCGTTTCGCATGGTCAAAATTTATAAACCCATATTTGGTTAAGCCGCGCGCTGCCAGAATGAAAAATTTCAGTTACGTTTGGATGGTTGGCAATGATGAACGCTTGCGCGCCGAGCCGTATTTTTGCCATCCCGTCAATGATCATGTATCCGTTTTGCTGTTCGATGATTGATTGTAAATGTTCGGTGTTTTCTACGATCGGGGCGCCGACATAATAGTCAATTTTCCCATCTATGATTGTTTTTTTCAGTTCGCTTTGTTTGCCCGTCAAACTAATCGGCAGCCACATGCCTTTCTCTCCTAAATAGATTTTAGTTAAATGCGCGTATGGGGAGATAACGATGTCGGTTGCCTGTTTTTGCTCAGCTATGAGAGCGTATGCGGCCTTGAAGTCTGGGCGAGGGGAATCAAACTCCGATTGATAGAAGTTCTGCGGCCGGAATACCAGCTGGCCCCAAAACATCAGCATAGCAACTACTACAATGATTGACCAAACAAACAACGTATTCGATGAGTTTCGTGCTTCATTGAACCTTAACATATTGAATACCAAATCAGTGGCTCTCGAGATCGCGTACAGCGCAAGTATGGTCAAGAAGGGGAACATTGGAAAAAGATATCGTAGTTGGGTTGTGGACGCATAAAACATAACAACCACCAGAGGGAATAATAAAAATATGGCTAAAAATATCACTGGCCAAAAGTGTTTTTTGTCGAAAATTCCTAATATAATCCCCACGATGCCGACTAATGTGATTATCCTAAGATCTCCGAACAGGAACCTTATATAAGAAGCGCTGAAATCATATAGCGTCGATCCCCAAAGTTTCGGGGCAATGATTATTGCTCCCAGAAGCGCTATGCTTCCCGTGCCGATAACGAGTTGATAGGCCTTTATTTTTTGCTGCGGATTGAGAATGTAGTGCGCGAGGAATGTTACGGCGAATGCCGGAGCGAAAATCACCGCTATCCCATGGCTTGCATATGCAGCGGCGTATGCAAGGGCCGATGCGGCGAGATTCTTCAACGTATAATATTCCAGCCATTTCCAAAATTGCCAAAGCGCCAGTAGCATAAAAAACTGAAGCTCGATGTATCCGCGCGCTTGGCGAGACCAATCTATTTCCCAATAAGAAAAAGCAATCAGCGTTGCTGCCAAGAGCGCAAAATATTTATTTTGAAAAATGCGCAGCGCAAAGAAATACATAAGCGCAATGACTCCGATGCCGAACACGGCTGATGGCAATCGCGCAGTCCACGGGTTGAAAGGATCAAATCCAAGAACTTGTATCGCTCCCGCAATACCATAAGCGTTGAGCGGGGAGCTCGTATATATTTTGCCCGAATCAAGCATGGGGTAGCCGTGGGCAATAATTGCCTGCGCCGCGTTTATGGAAAAGCCCTCGTCTATCCACAAAGATTGAGCGCCCAAATCAACCAATCTAAAAAAAAGGCCAATCAGCACCATTGCGCCCAACAGGATGTGTATAACCTGGGCTCTTGACTCTGTATTTGTGTTCATATATACTAGGGTATTGACAATATTAACACGGCATGATAAATTGTAAATATATATGAAAAACACTATATCGGCAGGGTTTATGGATCAACAAAGGGTCATAGTCGTTGCTATGATTGCTTTGCTTTTAGCCGGAGGTATAGTATATTCGAATATTGCCCTTGCTCGTCCGCTCATTGATCGTGGTTATGGTTATGGCTACGGGTATGGTTATGGCGATGACGAGCAGCCGCAAACTACCATTACGGGCTTTAAATGGCACGATGAAAATGGAGATGGCGTGCGGGATCACGAAGAACAAGGCATTGAGGGATGGGCCATCGCGCTTGGCCGCGTAACTGGGCCCGTAAACGAGGGAGGACAAATTCCTATTGAGATCGTCGAACTTTCTCTTACCGGTTCGGGTGGCGGGTTTTTGTTCTCCGGTGTTCCTCCGGGAGAATATAAGGTTTTTGAAGAACGGCGCGATGATTGGAAGACAACCAATCCGGCGCCGCATGTAGATTCTTTCTTTGATATTACCTACCGTATCGGAGATCCCGACTTTGATCTCTTGTCATTCTTTGATGTTTTTGTTGAAGTAAGTGGTCAGCAATTTGAGGGGCTTGCGTTTGGCAACGCGCAGATTCCAGAAGAAGAGGAAGAGGAAACACCGCCTGTTTCGCACGATGATTCACAGAGCGGCGGAGGTGGCGGCGGGCCATTGGGAGGATCAGCGGGTGATATTTTTGGCGGCGCGTTTG
>Ga0209542_10015301_pt1 | contig 12901 bp, 11 predicted proteins | sample RifCSPhighO2_01_FD_184028 | JGI IMG/M metagenome (GOLD analysis project Ga0209542, IMG submission 184028) | Soil microbial communities from Rifle, Colorado - Rifle CSP2_plank highO2_0.1 (SPAdes) (version 2) | ecosystem: Environmental > Terrestrial > Deep subsurface > Rock core/Sediment ... | reverse complement strand
GCGCGACGAGCGTCACCTTGCCTGTCTTGGAGTTGCGCGCGAGACGCGCGAGTTCCTGCGCGATATAGGGCGTGTCGGTCGCAAAGAGGTAGGAAATATTTTGGCCTGATCGTTTGCCGCTTGCAAGAATATCGTCGAGGGACAATCGCCAATCATACGGAACGCTCTCCCAGTCGTTGACGGCGCCCTGCGCCACGAGGTCGTCCATGTCGGCAATGAACGACTTATAGACGTTGCCTTTTATCGGAACGTACGCGTTGTCGATCACGTCGCGCGTGTATATATCGTCGCGCCCGCTCGTGCCATCAGGGTTCATCGTCAACTCTTGCGCATCGGCATCATGAGCAGGCTCCCACAGGCGTTTCTCGCCGGCCGCATCGGGCCGGTAGAGCCTGCTTCCCTCTATGCCGGGGAGAAAGAGCACGTTCGAGAAACAGTCGCTCACGCAAGACGGAGGTACACCGGATACAGGATCGGGCATCGGGTTTTCAGCAAGCCACGGATCGAAGGCGATCGGTTGCGAGTTCGGGTCTGCGAGCGGAGCAACGTCGTCGCCGAGTCCGTCAGTGTTGTCGGCATGCTGTGGGCCACTCGGATCGCCCCACCAGTTGTTTCTCGCATCTACATATCCCGCGAGATCGAACTGTCCGAACTGATTGGGGATGCGGTCGCGCTCGAGTGCAAATCCAAGGTTCCCGAAGAAGCTGGAATTGGAGATCGTCAGTGTGCTGTTGGATACCACCTGCGCGCGTACGCCGACGGTCGCGCTCTTCGAAACCTCTATCGTCTCGACGGATCGCTGCGTGCCATTGAATGCCGAAACAAGAAAAAGCGAGGCGGACACTGGCCCCGAGACACCTGTATCGTCGGGAGCGCCTCCGTAGCGGATCTTGAGATAGCTCGCGTGCACGTTGCCTCGGTTGAGGATTAACTCCACGAAGCTCCAATCACCGGGAGCGGGGGAGGTAGTAGAGCCGTCGCCGTTGGTATCCCCGCCCACTGAATCATCTTTGGGAGACGTGAAGTACACCGGCTCCTCTCTCGTGCCTTCCACATTGAGCACAACGTTCTCACTCACGACGAGACTCGAGCTGGACGCAAATTTCACTACAACGCCCGGCTCAATAGTGAGCGATGCGAGTGCATTGAGATCTACGTACAGGTCGCCCTCGACAGTGTACGGGCTTTCCGCATTCGTCCACACAGGGTGAGCCGCGATGTTCTCTTGCGTGATGAGCGTCGAAGCCCCCGCGTAGAGGGGAGAAAGAAGAACCGCCACAACAGCAATTGCTGCGAGGGAACTCCCCGCCACAGTTTTCATGAATCGCATTCTACATCGGCGTTACAGCAAAACACAGGGCGGTACTATCAAATTGATTCCAATCAGTTACGATGAAGCCCACACTAAGCGGTTGCGACGACGATTTTCTCTTCCCGCTGGACTATATAAATTCCGGCGCTCGTCAAAATCATGCCGAAGAGCATCCATAGCGTGAAGTCCTCGGTGAGAAAGATGAATGAATAGAGTGCGGCAAAGATGGGTATCAAAAGACTGAACGATGCCGCGACGTGTACATCGAGATGTTTTAAGGAACTGCTCCAAATGGTCCACGGTATGGCCGTGCTGACGACCCCGATCGTGAGGAGCGCAAGTGGATGGCTGACTGCCGCATCAATTACCTGCGGGATGGCCCCGTTAAAAACGGCAACCGCGGAGAGCATCGCCGCACCGAACGCTGTTGCGAGGAAGGTGACATAGAGACCGTCGTACATTCTCACAAGCCCTTTGGAATATATTTTGTTGATACTGGCGAAGATGGCGGCGGCGAGCAGGATGAGGGACCCCCAGAAATACTCGGACTTAAAAAGGGTAACCGGATCGTGCCCATTGAGAACAATTACTATGACGCCGATGAAGCCGACTATCAGTCCGACCCGTTTGCTCTTCGTCACGTACTCTGAGATGAGGAACGGCGAGAGCAGAGCTATCATGAGCGGGTTCGTGTTGACAAGGATGGCAGACACGATGCTGTTTGCGCGCTCAATGCCAAAGAATATGAGGGAGGTCGCTATCACACCGCATAGAGCGACGAGTGCGAACAACGGAAAATCCCTTTTTTGTGGAAGTGCGAGGGTGCCCTTGTACAGAATGAACGGCAATAGGACCAAGGCCGCGATGGAGAACCGGAAGAAGGCGAGCAGAAATGGATCTATAGCGCCGTCGAGGATCTTCGTTATCGGATAAAAGGCGGCTATGCCTGCCATCGAAGCTGTAAGCAGGAGTGTCCAGGAGAGTTTGCTCATTGGCGCCAAGTGTACCACTCCGCGAAGACCCGCGAGGCGACGCCTCGCGGGTCAGGAGTGCAGGTCGCGGTCGTCCATACTGATATCCGCGTAGTAGGCACGGGCGTCGTCGAGCATCTTTCGCTGTCCGTGACCTCGATACACTTTGAAGCCGTCCTCCGATAAAATTGCGCCGATAGTACGGCGTTCGCGGGCATAATCGGGAAAGCTCGAATAGCGATAGTCGCGCAACTTCCACTCGAGACGATCCATGTTGCGAACAGCACCTCTTTTCCATCCCGGCTCGAATCGTTCTGCCGGATTGCAGTGGATGTAATCTACAACGCGCTGGAAGTAGCGATCATCGCCAACGTGTCGCGATCGGAACGGTTTCAAGAACAAATTTCCCGACCGCTCATTCTTCGTATTAAAATACATGGTATAGGCAGTCCCGAGCTTTTGCATGAATCTTGTGATTCCGCCCTCGACGATCTCTTTCAATAGCAAGTGAAAATGATTCGACATCAGACAGTACGCGCCGATGGAAACGAGGGTGCCACTTCGTGGCCGGGCAACGACATCTTCAGCCTTTTGCGGCGGCAGGTCGTCCATATGGACCTTATCGGTTGAATTGGCGAGGTAGAGAAGTTGCAGAAAACGTTCCGAATCGTCCTCCGATTCGAAGACGACACGCTTGTCGATTCCTCGATTGTAACAATGGAACCATTCGCTAAGTTGGAACGGTACTCGTCGGTATGCCATGCCGAAAGCATAGCATGAAAACCCGCGAGGCGACGCCTCGCGGGTCGCCCCATTTCGATGGCGGCGGGCGGTTTGTCGGAGATTCGGACTAAAGCGAGAGGCGCACTTAAGTATCGGACGTTAAGACCTTTTTAAATTCTAATCGGACAGCCTTCACAGAGGATTCGTGGAACACATATTCTTCTCCAGGTAATGTACTCGTCGTGTCTTCCAGGACAAACTTCTCAGATTCGTTGAGAATGCTGTCGAGCATCTCACGATCTGCTTTCTCAACGTCATAACCATTACTCAAGGCCCACCGCATAACGGCTGGTTGTGCGATCGAGATAATGATTGTAACTGGCTCACCGGAGACTCGTGCGAGTGAGTGAAACCACTCCTCGGAGATTTTCAATAGTGACGACCCGATTCCTTTTCTACGATATTTTCTATCAACGTGGCGGTGGGCAAGAACAAAAGTACGTGGGTTTTCCGCACGAAAGAAAAACTTTGCAACGTCGGTGGGGTCCACCGGTGATGTGTATGAAAAAAATAGTTGATTTCTGGTATCCTTAAGAATCCTCCGTTCGAAACGGAGGCTTGCCGCAACGTTACCTGGAAGATTTACAGGCATTTCGCCGCAAAGATATTTCGTACCAAATTCGTCGGTCTCGATGGGCTTGGTCGATGGGGTTTTGCCGAAAGAAAAATCTCTGGCCGAATTTCTTATCCATGCACTTTTTAATAATTGCGAATCAAGAAACTCTTTCGTCATAATGTCTCAAAATAGCTCGAGAGGCTCAGGTCAACCCCACTCTATCGTCGAGGGCGGTTTGTCGGAGATGCGGTAGACAACCGAGCCCACTTCGCGCACTTCATTAGTAATGCGGCGCGAGACTTTGTCTAAAAATACGTAGGGGAGTTGGGCGAAGCGCGCGGTAAAGCCGTTGACGCTCCAAACTGCCCAGAGCGCCACCACGTGGCCAAGGCCAGCGCCGTCGCCCTTGCTTTCGGTATGCATCGAATGCGTGAGCGTCGCACCGGCCTGCCAGACCGTCTTGTAGAGATCGGCGGCGCGCAATTCTTCGATGTAAATGCCGTCTATAGCGCGCGCCACACGCAAGCTCTCGGCGGTCACTTCGCCCTCAATGCGGACGACGAGGCCCGGGCCGGGGAAGGGGTGCCGCACGAGCAGGTCTTCGGGAACGCCAATATCTCGACCGATGCCTCGCGCAGAATCTTTGACCTCGGTCTCGAGCGGGGAGAGCTCCGGCACGGAGAAGCCGAGCTTGACGTTGTGATGCACTTTTATCTCCGCGACGCGCGCGCCAGTCGCGTGGCCATGGCCGCTTTCGCGCACGTCGGTGTAGAGCGTGCCCTGCGCGATGAAGTCGGCGCCGAATTCTTGTATTTTCTTTTCGAGCACTTCTTTGTATACGCCGCGCATCGCGAGCCGCTTTTCGCGCATGTCTTTCTTTCCCTTGAGCGCTTTCAAAAATTCCTTCGTCGCATCGGCGATCTCAAGTTCTATCCAATCCTCGTTCCCGAAATACTTTTTCACGTACGCCTCGTCGTCCGGTCTGTCAATCCCGCGAATGTAAATGCCTTTAAGTTTTGCTCCTATGCCTTTCAGTAGATAGGCGACCACTGAAGAATCCGAGCCGCCGGAAAGCGCGATAAGAACCTTTTTGCCGGCGACCAGTTTTTTCAGTTCAGCTATCTTCGCTTCTGCGACAGAGTGCGCAGGGAAGCGATCGGTAATGCCACAAATCTTTGAAACAAAATTCTCATACATTTTCGCACCCTCCGTCGTGTCGGTCACTTCCGGATGGAACTGCACACCCCACAGGTGATTTGAGTGCCCGGCGGCGACCCCTGCATTGTCGGTCGAGCCGAGGACTTCGAAAGGCGCATCGGTGATGGAATCTCCGTGGCTTTCAAGCACCTGCGTTTCTTTTGCGGTGCCTTCGAAAAGTATCGAGTCGCCTTTGACGCGAAACTCGTGCACGCCAAACTCACGTTTTTCCTGTAGTGAAACTTTTGCCCCCACATGCTTCGCCCACATCTGGAATCCGAGACAGACACCCAAGGTCGGAATTCCGAGGTCGAATATTGCGTTGTCGAACGGTGGCGGCTCGTCGTAGGCCACCGACACCGGTCCGCCTGAAAGGATAATGCCTGCAGGCGCGGCCTTCTTCACATCCTCGGCCTTTACGCTCGCGGGGTCGGCAACGACGCAAAAGACCCCGAGCTTTCCGAGCTGCTGGACGATGAGGTGGTCGAACTGCGAACCCATCGAGAAGACGAGGATAAAGTGCTTCGTCTGCCGCACTCGCATCTCCTCCGATATTTCTTCAAGAGCTTCTTTCGTCGCTGCCTTGAATATGGTGGACATTTGCCCTAATTTAGCACGGATTTGCTCATTTTGCATCGCATTGCGCGGCAATGTTCGTGTGCGAGAATGGTTACATGATAGAGAAAAAGCGAGATCTTTCTCGACCGGCGAAGGCAATGTTGGGCGGTGGAGACAAGTCCATAGAAAAAATCGCCGATCAGCATGGCGATATTCCCATCGCGGAACTCGTAACCTGCCTGGACGCATGCATGAAAGCTCAAGGAGATATTTCGGAAGAAACTGCTGACCAAACGAGTGTTGTGAATGCTGTTCACCAAGCAGAGCAACAAGTGAAGGCTCGAGAGGATATCTTTGACCGTGCGCTAAAAACGGAGCAGGGTCTCCGAGCGCTCCTTCCTCATCTGAAGATAATCTCTTTTGGAGCTTCTGACAGATTTCGAAAAACGCACCCCGAACTCCCGCTTCAAACTCTGCCTCTTTGGTCGCTTTCGCTTCTTGAGCGTCAGCTACCTTACTACGCTGCGGAATTAGGTAAATCATCTACTAATAATGGCAACGATACCCCTGCATCGCGTAAGCAGGCTCTCATGGCACCGCTGGCAGACATAGCGACCACGCTGATGCTCCCGGGCGAGAAAATTGCCCATGAAGGCAACGAGCATATTTTGGCATCCGCTGTTCAGGCATTAGAGGCAATGTATAGAACCGTAGCAGAGGTCCCGACCGTCGATTTTCCAAGAGGGCTTATGAAAGCTTGGGAAGAAGATAGAGTTCTCGAGTTCTTATATAAGTACGCTGCGCAAGATATCTCGGATGAAGTCAGGCATGCATTGCTTGAAAAACCTGGAGAGCACCTAAATGTTTTTTATTTTGTGGCAGACCACGTACCGAGGTACGGAGATACATCAAGACCGGCTGGGACGCTGCGATCTTTAGGTGAGGCCCGAGCGCAGAGCTTGTGGAAAGAGACTTTAGATAAGCTTGATCTATCCAAGAAAGACGCGCCGAGCCAGTGGCAGACAGAAGATACACTTCGCGATACTGCTCTTCACGCTTTAGCGCTGGAGTCGACACATCCGGGAGGCGTAAAACTTCTTGCAGAACGGTTCGGGATTCACGAATTCGGGCGGTATCCGGTAGAGGTTCTGCGGAATCAGCTCAAAGAACTGGAGAGCGACAAACCTTACGGACTTGCCATATATCCGCGCTCTAACGACGAAGCTTTTCAAGGTCCCATCTTTAGACTCGAGGTTTTCGCGAATAAATTACATGATTTCGGACATACCATTAGGATCATTGAAGTGGGGAACAAGATCGAATTAGCGCGGCGTATCATCGAGCTGGACAATGCATATGCAAAAACAGCGGGAAAGATCGATTTTGCACTTATTCACGGACACGGAACGCCTGATTCGATCCAGCTGGGTGCCGGTAACGGATTTATCAGGGGGAAAGAACATATTATTACTAAAGATATCTGGAGCAGAGGAGCACAGCGGCTGAGTTCGTTTTTTAGGAAACGGGCACCCATAGTGTTGGATTCATGCTCGACAGGAAAGAACGCCGGTATTGGTCAACAGCTTTCAGCAGTGTTCAGAACGAAAGTCGTTGCACCGGATGCGCCAGAAAACCTGATGGTGCTTACAGCAAAGTTGACCAGGTCTGGGAACATCGACTTGGATGCGAGATATTCTTCTGAAGCGAAACCGGTTACGGCCAATACGTACGTACGGGGGGTTTTGAAGGAAAAACGCAGGAAATAAAGTCGATAGTTTTTGGACACAAGCCTCTCTTTTGAGGTCGTTTCGTTGCTTCTGCTCATACAACTTAAAGCGAGTATGGGTGTGTGCGATGCTGCCGTGTCTCGCAGCGCGACGGCGCGAGAGGCAGCGCTCCCGCAGCAGCGGGAGACAGCGACGGCGGCGCGCACATACCCCTCGAGCGAGGCCGGTGTGGATAACTAGCTTGCGGTGAGGTATAGTGGTATATACTCCTTATCAGTGGGAAAAAGTGGGAAACAATAGATTTTCATCGTATGTTTATCGGTGAGTACGAGCACAGCCTCGATGAGAAAAAACGAGTTTCTCTTCCGAAAGCATTCAGAGCAGCTTTGGGAAGGAAAGTCGTCATGACGCGCGGATTGGACAATTGTCTTTTCGTGTATTCGCGTTCCGCATGGGAAAAGGTGGCTGAAAAACTCCAATCACTTTCTTTCGTGCAGGCGGATACCCGAGGATTCAGTCGATTCATGCTCTCTGGTGCCGCCGAAGTCGAAGTGGATGGCGCGGGGAGAATTCTCATTCCCGAGCACCAGAAAACGTTCGCCGGTCTGAAAAAGGCCATCGTCTTCGCAGGTGTATCCGACCGGGTCGAGATTTGGGAGCGCGACCGCTGGAATACATATAAAACACGTATTGAGAGGCAGGCCGATGCGCTCGCTGAAAAGCTTGGCGAGATCGGCGCCCTCTAACCACTACTTTCCCGACCCCGTGATCGCACAGGGCAGCTGGAGGATCAAAAAAAATATGCGCACGCGACCTATTTCCTCCAGCAGCCCGGTGCCGCCACGGCTCGCCGAAGCACAAAGTGCGAAGGCGGCTCAAGCGCATCGACCCGTTCTTTTACACGAGGTTAGCAGCATGCTTGATGTGCAGAAAGACGATGTCGTCGTCGACGCAACGCTTGGCGGGGGAGGACACGCAGAGAAGTTGGTGAAGGGCCTCGGAGGAAACGGGCTCTTCATAGGTTTTGATGCGGATTCCGACGCGCTTCAACGCGCACGTGAGGTTCTTGCAAAATCTCGCGCGCCGGTTCGCCTTGTATGCGGAAATTTCCGCCATCTCGAGCGCGAGCTCGAAAATCTGGGCGTGAAGTTAATTACGAAAGCTCTCTTCGATCTAGGGTGGAGTTCATATCAACTCGACTCCGGAAGAGGATTTTCGTTCAAAGCAGATGAGCCACTTCTGATGACCTATCAGAAAGAACTCCAGAGCGACACGCTTACCGCATCGACCGTCGTCAACACGTGGGGCGAAAGCTCCATTGCCGACATCATCTATGGCTTCGGCGAGGAACGCTATGCACGCAGGATAGCGAAAGCTATCGTGGAGTATCGTGCCCGCAAAACGATAGAGAGCTCGCAAGAACTCTCGGAGATCGTCAGGGCGGCAGTACCAATCCACTATCGCCGCGGCAAGCTTCATCCGGCAACGCGAACGTTCCAAGCACTCCGTATCGCTGTCAATGATGAGCTGGGGGCGCTCCAGGAAGGGCTCGAAGCGGCGTGGAAGATACTGCGTCCGGGAGGAAAGATCGCCGTCATTTCGTTCCACAGCATCGAGGACAGGGTAGTCAAACGCATGTTCGCGGGATTGGTGAAAAAGGGCGAGGGTCGTCTGCTCGTTAAGAAACCAACTGTTCCGACGAGGGAAGAGATGCTGGAAAATCCTCGCGCCCGCAGTGCAAAACTTCGTGCAATAGAAAAAATTTCATATGAGAGCTCGCATTCAAAAAATAAGCAAATACGCTCCCTCGATATTTCAGGGGAAACTTGACCTGTCTTCCGCTCGTCAGAGCTTTTCGCTTACGGTCGAGCATTCGGTGGAACCGACCCTGCTCCGCGTGCTTCTTGCGGCGCTCGCCCTATTCGCGTGCGCATATATATATTTCGTCGGTGCGACCATCCTGAACGTTATTGCAAGAAAAGAAGCGATGGCCGAAACGGCGAGCTTGACCAGCGCCGTCTCAAGCCTGGAGCGCGAATATTTCGCCGCCTCGCAGGGTCTCGGGCCGGACGATGGCGCACGCCTTGGACTCTCGCCGGTTTCGAATACGGTCTATCTTCACCGTCCGGGCAACGCCGCTGCTGCTACACTAGAGAGCAATGAGATCTAGTACTTCTGTATTAGCCGTGCGAGCACGTATGCTCTCGGCGCTCTTTATGTGTGCCGCAGCGCTTCTCGCCGTACGGCTCTATTTCGTCCAGATCGTACACGGAGAGGACTACCAGAAGAGCGCGCGCGGCCAGTATGTCGAGACCTCATCGGAGCGGCAGGGCCGCGGCGACATATTTTTCTCAAAAAAAGAGGGCGACCTCGTCGCCGCGGCCGTCATGCAGAGTGGGTGGGGTCTCGCCATAGTTCCTGCGGAGATAACGGACCCGGAGAAAGTATTCGAAATGCTTTCGAGCATCGTCCCCCTCGACAAGGAACGCTTCTTTGCGAGCGCCGCCAAGGTAGGCGACCCGTACGAGGACGTCGGGTTTAGGCTCGGCGACAGCGCGGCCACGCGCATACGCAAGGAAAAAATACCCGGAGTCATTCTCGCTCCAGACCAGTGGCGTTCGTATCCGGGCGACGTGCTTGCCGCGCACGCGATCGGCTTCGTGGGATACAAAGGCGACACCAAGGTCGGGGTATACGGGCTCGAAGCTCGGTATGAGGATTCGCTCGTAAAGACCTCCAGCCTCTACGTGAATCCATTCGCGGAAATATTCGCCAACGTCGGCGCGGCACTTTCTTCGGACCCTGTTGAGAATAAGGGAAGCGTCATCACTTCTATTGAGCCACAAGTACAGGCCCGTCTTGAAGAGACGTTGAGCGGCGTATTGAAAACCTACTCGCCAAGATCCGCAGCCGGGATAGTTATGGACCCTCGCACGGGCGAAATTATAGCCATGGCGATACGGCCGACGTTCGACCCAAATACCTACAACACGGTGGACGACCCGTCCGTTTTCACGAATATTTTGGTCGAGAACGTGTACGAAATGGGTTCCATCATGAAGCCGCTCACGGTGGCGGCCGGTATCGATGTGGGCGCTATCACTCCAAAGACGACCTACAACGACAAGGGGTGCATCGAAAAGAGCGGTAAGAAAATATGCAACTACGACGGGAAGGCGAGGGGGGTTGTTTCCATGCAAGAAGTCTTGAACCAGTCGCTGAACCTTGGGGCCTCGTTCGTTGCGGACACCATGGGCCATAACGTCTTTAGCGAGTACATCCACGCATTCGGCTTGGGCGAGAAAACAGGGGTCGATCTTCCGAACGAGGCGCGCGGCATCATCTACGCGATCGACCGCGGGTACGACGTCGATTACGCGTCGGCTTCGTTCGGGCAGGGCATTGCCATGACCTCGATAGAGACGATACGCGCGCTTGCGAGCCTTGCGAACGGCGGCGTGCTTCCGCCGCCGCACGTCGTTAAGGGAATAAAGCTTGAGAGCGGAATAGTGCGAGATATCATTCCTCCCCAGGGTCCGAGGGTATTGAAAATAGAGACCGTGCAAACGGTGAGTGACATGCTCGTCAAAGTATTCGACAAGGCGCTTCTTGGTGGGATTTTGAAGCAGGAACATTATTCTATCGCGGCAAAAACGGGCACGGCGCAGATAGCCATTCCTGGCGGTGGCGGATACTACGAAGACCGTTTTCTCCACTCGTTTTTTGGCTATTTTCCCGCGCACGACCCGAAGTTCATCGTCTTTTTGGTAGCCATTGAGCCGCATGGCGCGGAATTTGCTTCGGCGACATTGGCGCGGCCGTTCCTCGACATCGCAAAGTACCTGATAAACTATTACGATATCCCCCCCGATCGATGAACGGTCGCACGGAGGACCATGTATGTACGATTTTTTTAAGAAGTCGGTCGTCCTCGTTCTCACGCTGGAAGCGCGACTTGTTTTGGCGCGATACAAGCCAAAGATAGTTGCTGTCACGGGAAGCATGGGAAAGACCACGGCGAAGGATGCGGTGTACGCGGCGCTCTCCGGCGCCTTGCATGTGCGGAAGAGCGAGAAAAGTTTCAACAGCGACCTTGGCGTACCGCTCACTATACTCGGTCTCGAGAATGCATGGAAAAACCCTCTGCGCTGGGCGGAAAATATCATCCGTGGCTTCTGGCTTGCCGCGAGAAAAACATCGTACCCGGAATGGCTCGTGCTCGAGGTGGGGGCCGACCGTCCGGGCGACATACGGAACATCGCGCGGTGGCTCCGGCCGCACATCGTCGTCATCACCGGAGTGCCGGAAATCCCGGTACATGTGGAATTTTTCAGTTCACCCGATCAACTGGCGCTCGAGAAACGTTCGCTTGCCGAATACATGGCGCCCGGCGGGACTCTTGTCTTGAACGGGGACGATACGCACATGGTGGAGCGGTGCGCAGAGTTCCGCGAAAGGACAACGACCTACGGTTTTGAGAATTACAATGACTGGTATGCATCACACTTTGTCGTCGGGTATGAGAAGAAGAAACCCGTCGGCATACGCTTCAAGCTGAACCAAAAGGGGTTAGTCTTTCCTGTCTCGGTAGAGGGCGTGCTCGGAAAGCCTCGCGCATACGCCGCGCTCGCGGCGTTCGCCGTGGCAAACGTGGTCGGCATCGACGGCGCTTCCGTCGCACATTCTCTCTCTAAGTGGACGCCGCCGCCGGGGAGGATGCGGATATTGAAAGGCGTGAACGGCTCGACCATTATTGATGATACATACAACTCCTCCCCGGCGGCGGCGCTCTCCGCCCTCGATGCGCTGAAAGAGCTGAAGACAGCGCGACGCATCGCCGTCCTCGGCGACATGCTTGAGCTTGGACGGTTCGCTTCCGAAGCGCATCGGAATATCGGCACGCGCGCGGCCGCCTGTGCCGAGAAGCTTGTCACGGTCGGTTTCCGCTCGCGCGCGAGCGCGGAAGCGGCGCTCGATGCCGGTATGCCGGAGGCGAACATCCGGCAGTATGAACAAAATGAATCTCGCCGCGTCGGGGAAGAGCTGAAGGGAGAACTGCAGGAAGGGGATATCGTTCTCGTCAAAGGTTCGCAATCGATGCGCATGGAGCGCACGGTCGAGGAACTCATGGCCGAACCGGAGCGAGCAGGCGATCTCCTTGTGCGTCAAGAAGAAGAGTGGCTTTTGAAAAAATGAATATGTCCTATTTCATTTGGTTCGCCGTCGCACTGTTTCTAAGTTTTCTCGTCGTAGCCAAGCTTGGACCTCACATCCACAAGTTCAAATGGTCGAGGTATGCGCTCATCGTTGGGCCTCCGGTACTTCTCGTGCTCGTATTTGCGTACATCACCGACACGAAGCTCTTGATCGTATATGTAGGCTCGGCATTTTCGGGAACATGTGCGGAATATACCTTTGGTAGGGCCTGGCATATGACCATGGGACATCGTCTTTGGGAATATTGGCGCTACGCTCCTGGCGGCTATACGAGCCTCCTTATCACGCCCTTGTGGGGTGTCGTCGGAGTATTCTTTTTTCTTCTCGGAAGCGTCCTTGTCGCCTGAAATGTATTCGGACGAATAGTTGCAAATTGAAAACGTGTCGATAATTAGCTAGGATACAGCTTAAGGCCCTATCGTCTAACGGTTAGGACGGAGCCTTCTCAAGGCTTAAATCGGGGTTCGATTCCCCGTAGGGTCACAAGTATCGGAACGAGGTCATTTTCGGAGTGGTTTTCTTTGGCCGCCAACAAAGAAAACCACTGATTTTGGGGCACGCCGCGCGCTTCGCGAGCGTG
>Ga0209542_10015300_pt1 | contig 12901 bp, 14 predicted proteins | sample RifCSPhighO2_01_FD_184028 | JGI IMG/M metagenome (GOLD analysis project Ga0209542, IMG submission 184028) | Soil microbial communities from Rifle, Colorado - Rifle CSP2_plank highO2_0.1 (SPAdes) (version 2) | ecosystem: Environmental > Terrestrial > Deep subsurface > Rock core/Sediment ... | reverse complement strand
TCTTCTTGCTATCAAAATTTTACATCTACAAGGCTTTATTCGTGAGAATTTGAGTATGATGCGCGGGACATGCATCCACGCTCGACTGAGATGCGCAGACTTTCTTGGTATTACCTAATGTTATATAGAAGATAGCAAACAGATTTATATGCTTTCCTATTAAAAGATTAATTAATTCTTAAGTATGCCCAATTTAATAGATAGATCTTTCAAATCATTCTCATATATTTCAATTAAAATGATATTCTTATTTTTACAGATCATCTTTTTTATTTTAATTTTTTCATCATAATCAAATTGTCCTTTAAGCCCAAAAAATTCTATATAACTATTATCAACTTTCCAATCTGCCCTAAAAAAACCATTAGGATTTAGATCTTTTTCCTTAGGATACAAAGGCTCTTTCTCGTGTAAAATCTTATGATCAAATAACCAGTCATCAATTTTCTTTTCAGCTAAAGACAAACATAAATGATTATCCTTACTTAGACACATTGTTCCACGACTAGTTTTCCTCGCATTTTGATTTAAAATACCAGAGTGAACTAATGCGGTAAACCAATTTGAAAAGACCATTTTATATATCCCATAAGGTAGAATTTCAATTAAATAGGCAAGAACTTGCTTTTTTTTATCCTCAGAAAAATAAATAAATTCCTCTATAAAATCTTTAGAACCAAAATAATCCTCCTTAGCAGGAGGGATATAACCCAGTAAGTCATACAAGTTTTTCAAATCAATAAGCATTTCAGTTTTAGATTTAAATTTTAAAAAACCACTTCTAAAGGCTAAACAGTCACAAACATTGCATAATCCCATAATATAAGGACTAAAATCGAAATAATCACGACCACAAAAAAAACAGGAAGAAGGAAAATAATTATAATCGGTTAAATAATTATATTTGGTTTTATTTCCCATTTTAATGGAAACATATTCAAATAATAGTTTTTCCCACTCCTTATAGATGCCCCTTTTAATTTCTTTATCTGACATACTTTTTAATAAGCTAATTAATTTCAAAGCATCAGGATGATTAGATTTAATTAGTTCTAAAAGAAAATTTCTTTGGATATTCAGTTTTTTTTCTTTAACTAAATTTAAAAGTAAATCCTCATGAAACGAAGTCCAGATTTTATCTATTCTTTTCTGAAAATTTAAAAAAAGTTTAAAATCATTACTAATCCAAGGAGTATAATAAGAACCGTCTGAATTATAATGAAAGTCTAAATTCTTTCTCTCTTCAAAAATTAATTTCCTTCTAATTTTTTCATTAAATTGAAGAGGTGAATCAATTTTAGTCTTATATAAGCATTTCTTAATGATATAATAAAAAAATTTGGAGTTTTTTACCCTTTCATTAGTAGTAGAGTTATTTTTATAGATTGTTTCATTAAATTCAAAATCTATTTTATTAAAGACTGAATTTTTATTAATCTCTAATAATTTTAGCTCCTCAGGATAATTATATGTCTTTAAATATCTCAAACTACTCATATATTAAAAGGAGAATATAAATTTAAAACCCTTTCTAAAAAGTATTTACCTACTTTTCCCAAGCCAAAGCAATAAAGGAGGGACTTTACCAGTATTTTTAACTTCATTTATAAAGCCCTCCAGCTGTTCATAAGAGTAAAACAACACAATTTCGTATTCAAATGCTCCTTTCTTATCTTTGAGCTCCTTAAACTCTTCTAAGAGAGCTTTGTGCAAACGTAGAATAGACCATGCTTGCGCACTCTCGTTATACGAGATTTTACCTTGAATTTCCTTTTTCTCTTTCCATGGTTGAAGATACCTCATTGAAGTCCCCTACCACCCCAGAGTAATGCTAAAAACAAAACATTTATATAGCTTTTCAAAATAATCTGCATATAAATTTCACAAAAATGGTAAAATCAGTAACATTTTCCCCAAAAATAGACTCTATTAGTGAGAATATTCTTTATCTCCTGTGTTTAGATGCTCGTATTACTGTGACTGACCTTTCTGTGTTGCTTCATGAACAGAGAAGAATTGTAGAGAACAGAGTAAACAAGCTCTATGAGCAACATTATATCAAGCCTCTTCTTATTTGCAACGCACAAAATTGTTTGAAAGCGACGATTCTTTTGAAACTCTCTAGTTTCGATCAAAATGTATTAAAAGCTTTGATTGAGTTGAAAAAGTTTGTTAAAGTTAAGGAAACACAAGGAGAGTACGATTTATCTCTTCTTTTTATGGGAGACCAACAAAAAGACCTAGATGTTATCCTACATAAGATAACTACTCTTTTTCATAACATTATTTTGAAGATGGATGTCGTTTATCATGAGGCAGAAGATACGCTAGGATACAAATCTTTTTGTCATAATCCAGATCTTCTCAAAAAATACATCCCTATCTTTACGAATAAAAAGCCTCAACTCTCTGAAGAAGAAAAGAGTGTTGTTCTCATACTCAAAGAGAAGCCACTTATTTCTTATAGAGAGCTCATGAAAGAAACAGCTTTAGGATATAATAAACTATATGTCCTGATTACAGGATTGAAAGAAAGAGGAGTTCTTCGTTTCTCTGTTGATCCCCATTATGGGAATTTAGGTTTAGAGTTTCATAACATGCTTGTACGAATCAACCATGCAAAGCGAGAAGAGTTTGAACGGAATATGATCTTGCATCCTCGTATTCATTGGATTAAGAAAGGATCAGGAGTTTGGGACTATATTCTCTCTATTACTGCACGAGATATTAATGAATTCATTGATATTACACGAGAGATACGTACAGAAAATAAAACTTGTATTCTTGATGCAAGCACTTTGATTTCTAAGATTCATGTAGAGAGACAGTACTAATACTTAACCTAACCTTCACGTGAGGCTTTAAAATAGTAGAATATATACATTAAAACTATAAAAACCAAAACATACCACCATTGCATTTTTTCTGGTGAAAGATACTCCCCTAGCCAAGTTTCTATCACAGAAGATAAAAAATAAATAATATAAATTTCTACTAGGAAAATAGGGAATGCTTTCCATCTTTTAACAAATAGATTTCCAGAAAATACATCTTTTGTTTGTTTATTAATAGTACTAAAAAGGAAACCATCAAAAAAATAGAATAATACAAAAAGAATCCCAATTAATGCTATCTTTAAAAAATATTGCTTAAAATAATCAAAAAAAAACCAGGCTAGAACTACAAACAGAGCAAGTATAATCCAAGCTATGACATGAGGATCTTTTAGGGAAATTTTATTTGGCATTTTTACTTTTAGCCAAATGAAGTAGCTTATTCATATATAAATCCCCCTCATCTAAAGATTCTTCACAATGGTCTCGCATACAAGAAATGAATTCTCTGCTACAATATGCTTAAAGCTGTTGTAATCACTCACAGCAGTCCCATCAGCCTTATCAGAAACGGTACGAATGATTACATGAGGCACTTCATTCACCGTACAAACCTGTGCAACAGATGCTCCCTCCATCTCAATACAATCTCCTTGGAGTTCTTCTGTAAGGTATGCATGAGATTGTTTATCTGCTTGCGTAAAAAATTGATCACCTGTGACAATTCTCCCTTTGATAATTTTATGTCCTGTTATCTTTGTTTGTAATGCTAACTGAAGGAGCTTGTCTTCAGCTTTGAAGTATCTATAATCTGTGTATGAGATTTGCCCTCTTTTGAAGCCGAGAGGTTGTGCATCAAAATCGTGATGAACAGAATCAACACTTACTACCACATCACCAATTTCAAGAGTTTTATTTAGAGATCCTCCAACACCAGTAAAAATAACTGTATCAACGTGATAGGTATCAAGAAGGTATTGGCAGATCATAGCAGAAAAAACCTTCCCTACACCAGACATGACAATAACTGCATCATGTCCATGAAACTTTCCAGTATAGAATGTGAATATTTTCCATTTTTTTTCTTGCTTGCCTTCTAAGTGAGGAAGGTATTTTGCTATTTCCTCTGGCATAGCTCCAATAATGCCAATTTTCATATGTTCTTGAGTATATAGGTGCTTTTTAAAGGTTTTGGGAGTTAAATTTATGTGTAATCAGGTGGCATATGGTACCATATTATACGGTAAAAAGTAACAATAAGTCTTAAATAACTAGATTAGTTACCTACATTGTCAATGGCAACCTATTCCCATTCAAAACTTAGTACTTTTGAACAATGCCCATACAAATACAAATTAAAATACATTGACAAAGAGCCAGAAGATATTTCTACAACTATTGAAATGTTTATGGGAGATATTGTCCATAAAACCCTAGAAAAATTATATTCTGATTTGAAATTTAGTAAATTAAACTCTTTATACGATTTAAAAGAGTATTATAATGATACATGGAAACTAAAATGGAGTGATAATATACTTGTCGTCAAAGAAGGACTGGATGGAAATAATTACAAAACTATGGGAATTAAATATATTGAGGATTATTATAATCATTACAACCCTTTTGATCAACTAAAAGTTTTAGGCATTGAAACTATGGATAAAATGCTTTTGCCTGATGGAAGTTATTATCATGTTAGAATAGATAAACTTGCTTGTAAAGGAAATATCTATTATGTTTGTGATTACAAGACTAATTCAAGATTAAAAGATCAAGAAGAAGCTGATAATGACAGACAATTAGCAATGTATTCTCTTTGGGTTAAGGATAAATTTAAGGATGCTGAGAAAGTAATTTTATTATGGAACATGCTTGCATTTGACAAAGAGGTTACTTCTTGTCGTAGTGATGAACAGTTAAATGAACTAATGGTTGATACTATGCTATTAATCAAAGAAATTGAGAATTGTTCTGAGTTTAATACTTCTACAAGTGCTTTATGTAATTATTGTGGATATAAATCTAAATGCTCTTCTTTCAAACATGAAGCGACCTTAGAAACTAAAGAAGTTGAGTTGTTCAAGGAAGATGATGGGGTTAAATTTGTTGATGAGTATAGTTCTCTTATTTCTCAAAAGAAAGAGATTGAAGAGAGATTAGAAGAATTGAAGGAGAAGATGATTAAGTATTCTACACAAGAGAGTATTGATATTATTTATGGCTCTAACATGAAAGCTTCTGTAAAAGCGTTTCCTAATGTTGAGTATTCAGATAAAGATGAAGTTGTTAATTTATTGAAGAAAAAAGGATTATATGAGAAATATTCAATGTTATGTACAGTTCGATTGAATTCCTCATAACTAATCCGATCATTTCGTAGTTTTTCCTTACTTTTATCAACAGCACCGCTTAGATGCCGAACAACATAAGGTATAAGTGTTTCATCTACCCTTCCATGGAGGTCTTTTTCTGGAAGAATAGTACGCCAAATAGCTTTAAGGTCTTTGAGAAAATCCTTTTTGCTATGTACTGTTTTACAAATGGTATGGCTGTAAGCTACTAAGGAGTTAATATCCTCTCTTGTACATTCCCCTAAATCCTTCTCAAGGATAAAGGTAATCAAGCGCATTACTTGAAGAACTTTTTTTCTCCGAATGTAGCTTAGGTCTTTTGCGTCAAAATGGTTTATGAGAATCCTAAAATACTTTAGGTTCTTGGGGTTCTTACAATAATACTTTCTTTTGTCATTTTTCTTAGGTTTTTTTGTAAACTCTTCTACCCTTGCTATTAACTGTATATAACGTTCTTTGCTTTTGTAGATATCATTTTCTGCCATTTATACCTCCTTTAGGTATATGCCAAGAAATCTATTTAAGCATAGGGAAGACCTGAGAAGCGCATCTTAGTTGAGTGCATATGCGCCTGCCAAAATCACCCTATATAGTGGGAGCGCATCATAGTAGAATGAGGATGCGCGGGACAGGATTTGAACCTGCGTAAGCACTAAGCTACTAGGTCCTAAGCCTAGCCCGTTTGACCGCTCCGGCACCCGCGCGTAATATTTAGGTCAACAATAAAGATGAATTTTAGTTTGTTTAAAAGAGTTTTGTTTTAGAAACTGAATTGTCCTGTTTGCTTATCATAGTACCCTGCAAGATGTTTTAAGCCATCCAATAACTGAGATGCAGGAAGTCCAGGATTATATTTTAGATTCCTATCGGCTCCTTGGAATTGAAAACGAATATTTCCACAGGCAAGTGTCTCAAGCCTTACTTCTTTTCCAAACATCCTTACTTTATGATCAAGAAGATCTCTTATGTTCATAGATCTAATTATCTCTGGAGAAATGATATCACTATCTCTATACACAATAAGTTCTGTTTGTGGGCAATAATAGTCTGTCATGGTACAATTTTATCGTATTTTTCCTGGTTTCATCCATGTATAGGATCTGAGTTTTTTTGAATTTCCATAGCCACAGCTAGAACAGACACCATCAATTTTGTGGTACGACGCGCGTCCACACCTTCGACAGGGGATATGGATGTCCTTCTTGGACTTCAATCCCATACTTGCTTGGCCTTTTGTCATTGTCTTATGCAGGTGATATTAGGATGATAGTATCTCCACGAATGAAAGCTTTTCCAAGTTTTCTTTTCATAGCTCCATTTTCCCATTCTTCTGCGTCATCAAGAACTGTATTAATGTGAATGTCAAATGCTTTTAACTTTCCAATTAATTGAACTTTGTTTTTTAATTCGACTACGACACGATGTCCTCGTGCTTCATTCAATGCGTCCAATGGACGATCTGTTTCCATATTCTTTGCCTCCAAATAAAATAAAATTGCTAAGACAAAAAGTTACATACTATTTAAGACTTTCTACTGGTTGGCTCTCGTCTATTCTTTTTCACTTGCTCATACTTTTCTATTTGTGATATTATTTTCAAAGGGAAAGCTATTTAAATGGCTGGATTTTTCAGAGTTTTATGGCTTTAACATCACATCGTTCCAAACGGAAAATAACTGGTGGGCGATATCAGAAATATAGAAAGAAAAGAGTTTTTGAATTACGAAGTCCAGGAATTCTTACCAAATTAGCTGAGAAAAAAACAAAAACTACTCGGGGTGTTGGGGGAACTACTAAACAAAAAGTACTCTCTGCAAATGTTGTTCATGTGTTTGATCCGAAAACAAAAAAATATTCTTCTGAGAAAATTAAGACCATTCTTGAAAATACTGCAAATCGACATTTTGTGCGAAGAAATATTATGACCAAAGGAGCAGTTGTTGAGACTGTAAAAGGAAAGGTTAAAATTACCTCCCGTCCAGGTCAAGTAGGTGTTCTTCAGGGTATTTTTATAAAGTAATTCTCCTCGATAAATTCATCTAAGTAGGGAAAAGCTTATATACTAGTTCTCCATCTCCTATTTAAAGGTTTTTATTCCCATGGCAACTGCAATCAAAAAGTGTCCTGAGTGTGGCGGTGTTCAGCTCACGCATAACAAGGATAAAGGAGAAATTATTTGCCGAAGTTGCGGTCTTGTTATCGAAGATAAAATGATTGATTTTGGCCAAGAGTGGCGAGAATTTGATTCTGAAGATTCTGATAAACGAAGGCGTACAGGAGCACCTATGACCTATACTAAATACGACAGAGGTTTAGGTACTGATGTTGGACAAAAACAGGATATTTACAGACTTTCTGGAAAGGGAAAAAATAAGTATTTCCGATTGAGAAAATGGCAATATAGAATTTCTACAGCTATTGAAAGAAACTTGAAATTAGCATTAGCTGAGTTAAAGCGAGTTGCTTCTTATTTGAAACTTCCTAAATCAGTTGAAGAAGAAAGTGCACGAGTATATACACTTGCAGTACAAAGAGGTCTTGTTCGAGGAAGATCTATGGAATCTGTTGTTGCAGGAGCATTGTATGCTGCATGCAGACGACATGAAGTGCCACGAACACTAGATGAGCTTGCTGAAGCTTCTGGTATTGATAAAAAAGAAATTGGAAGAACCTATAGGTTTGTTACCAGAGAATTAGGTATTCGTATTTTGCCTTCCAATCCTATAGATTACATTCCACGATTTGCTTCTGCATTACGATTAAGTGCAGATACGCAAAGCAAGGCTGTAGAGATTTTAGAGATGGCTCAGAATTCAGAGTTGACTTCTGGAAGAGGACCAACAGGAATTGCAGCTGCATCTTTATATGTTGCAGCATTGATCAATAATGAGAAGCGAACGCAAAGAGAGGTTGCAGACATAGCTGGTGTTACGGAAGTAACGATCAGAAATAGATATAAAGAACTTTTGAAAAAACTTAATCTTAAAGATAAGATTAAGAAGTTGAAAATAGAGGAAGAACCTTAAATTCTTAGATTTTTATGATACAATTATATTTTGATACCCATAGGCATATATATGTTACTGCAGAGAAAAGTCAAGGGATTGCTCTAGATCATACTACTTTTGCAGATGTGCAAGAGCGAATAGAAGATTCTCCAAATTTAGAAGGGAAGATCCAGGTACTTGCAGAAAAACGTTTTGGAAAAGATCGCAGGAAACCAGATGCGTATTCTCTTTTTAGTCTTGGGCAAGGATATTATGCTTTAGAATTTATTTATGTTACTGCTCCTTTTGTTTCCTTAGAAAAAAAAGAAAATGCTGCAAAGTGAATATTTATAAAATAGCCTTCTCTTCATATCTTTATGAAAATAGTGATGTTTCTTTTTGTTTTTGTATTAACTTTTAGTTTTGCCAGTGCAACATGTACAAATTATCTTGATGATGGGAATGATGCTGATGCGTTTGGCTCTGTTGAAGTGGATGGTGTTTTCTCTCAGGATATTTGTCGCTCAAATACTGAGCTCACAGAATATTATTGTGATGGAAATTCTTTGAAGAGTGCAAGTTATTCTTGTGCTTCCTGTAGTGATGGCATTTGTTATGGAGATACTTGTACGAGTATAAACGAATGTAATCCAGTCCTTCGAAAATGGTGTGATGGAAGTTCTTGGTTGGATAGTGGGTATTGTACAGATAGTAATTTAGATTGTTATCTTGTTGATTCTACTTGTAGTGTTTCTTCTTGTACAGAAGGAGCTTGTGATTATGAAAATCATAAATATTGCTCTTCCAATACTTGGGTTGATGATGATTATTGTGATCTGAGCCGTTGTGGGGATGATGTACATTCTTTTGGATATTGTTTTTGTGAAGATAGCGATGCTCTAAGTGAAACTGATTGTAGTGATGATGTTGATGATGACTGTGATGGAAATGTTGATTGCCGTGATAGTGATTGTTCTGGGAAAGAAGGTTGTCTTTGTACGAGCGGGGAGACGCGAACATGCAGTACTGATGAAGGTGCTTGTATAAGCGGGACACAAAGCTGTGAGAATGGAAACTGGGGAAAGTGTTCTGGTGTAGAGTCGAGTGAAGAGCTTTGTGATGAAATTGATAATGATTGTGATGGTGATATTGATGAAGCATGTACTTGTCTTCCTGGTGATACACGAGATTGCGGTGCAAATTTAGGTGTGTGCAAAGCAGGAATACAGGTTTGCCAGGAAGATGCAAGCTGGAGTCTTTGTTTTGGTGCATCCTATGCTGCTTCTCAGATAGAAGAGTGCAATGGGATTGATGATGATTGTGATGGAAAAATAGATGAGGGATGTGGGTGTGTGAGCAATAGCACACAAGTGTGTGGGAGTGATGTTGGTTCTTGTCAAAAAGGTTTACAAAGTTGTGTCAATGGAACATGGAATGATTGTGTTGGGGATGTTGAAGCATTCCCAGAAATTTGTGGGGATCTTTTTGATAATGATTGTGATGAGCAAATAGATAGTGAAGATGATACTTGTGCACATTCTAATGTTACTCTTCTTGTTGAAGTAGAAGAAGAAAGAGAAATTGCTGTGGGAGATGAATGTACTCTTGATGCTGATTGTGATTCTGGCACTTGTATGCGGGGCATTTGTGTTGAAGAAGAGAGCATTGATACGAGCAGTAGTTCTGGATTAAATACAGGTGAAGAGAGTGAAAGTCGTTTTTTTTCCAATGGTCTCTCTTCTGAAGAAAAAAAGAGTTCTGTTCTTTGGTATGTGATTCCTCTTTTCCTTTTTCTATTAGGTGGTTTTTTTTGGTATATGCAGAAAAAGAAAAAAAATATTTCTTCTGTGCCAGAGAAAAAAGTAGCTTCTATGCCTAGAACTTCTCTTTTTTCTTCGCGTTCTCCTCCAGTGAAACAGAGAAAAGGTATTATTGATAAAGAATTAGATACATCTTTCCAAGAAAGCTCTCGCTTATTTAAGAAGTAAATGTGCGTAATCTTTAAAAAGAGTTTGTAAAATGTAACGTTTTATGGGAAGTGTTTGTGTTATTGGGTTAGGCTATGTTGGTTTGCCTTTAGCATTACTTGCGGCAGAAAAAGGTTATACTGTTTATGGTGTAGAGAACAATGTTCAAAAGGTAAATATTTTAGCAGAGAAACATAGTTCTCTTCTTATCAATCATGTAGATGCATTTCTTTCTGATGTGATTATTATTGCAGTGCCTACACCTGTGGATGAAAGTAAAAACCCTGATCTTGGGCCTGTACAAGAAGCTTGTGAAGAGATTGCAAGGTGTATGAGAGGGGAGGGGCAGCTTATCATTTTAGAGTCTACTGTGAATCCTTTTGTTTCTCGAAAGTTTGTTTTACCTCTTTTAGAAAAAAATGGATTTGTTGAAGGGAAAGATTTTTTTCTTGCACATTGCCCGGAGAGAATTGATCCTGGGAATGCAAAATGGAATGTTTCTAATATCCCCAGAGTTGTTGGTGCATTGTGTCCTGAAGGCTTAGAGAAAGTAAAAAATTTTTATCAGAATATTCTCTCTGCGGATGTCAAAGTTTTAAGTTCTATTGAAGCTGCAGAGATGACAAAAATTTATGAAAATTCTTTGCGTGCGGTGAACATTGCTTTTGCAAATGAGATGGCAATTGTTATGCAAAATATGAAATTAGATGCCAAGGAAATTATTACTGGTGTGAAGACAAAACCTTTTGGATTAGATCTTTGTTTTCCCAGTTGTGGGGTTGGCGGCCATTGTATTCCCGTTGATCCTTTTTATCTTATTGATGAATCACAAAAGAGAGGATTTGATCCTAGTTTTTTACGAACAGCGATGAAAGTAAATACTTTTATGCCTGGATATACCGTTTCTCTTCTTATGCATGCAATGAATGATGTTGGAAAGAGCATTAAGGGTTCAACTATTGGCATTCTTGGAGTTGCATACAAAAAAGATGTTGATGATATCAGAGAGAGTCCTGCTTTAGAGGTGATTAAGCGTGTAAAAAGTCTTGGCGGTGATCTTAAAATTTATGATCCTTTCCTTCCAGAGTATAGTACTGCAACAAAAGAAGAAGTATTAGCATCCGATGCAGTCCTTTTACTTACTGATCATAGCGAATTTTTAAGCTATGATTATTTTTCTGTTCCTGTTTTTATCGATGGAAAAAATGTTTTAGATAAGAATAAAGTTGGTGGCGTGTATAAAGGCATAGGAAGATAATTCTTTTTAAGAAAATTTAAGATCTAGATCTCTCTTGCATAAAAATGTCGAAAAGTATTTAAATGAGTTTGCGTTTTGTAGTTCTATGAGGTGGTGTTTGTGAAAAGTTATCATAATCTGTTATTGTTACTTTGTGTTGTATTTTTAACTAGTCTTTTTATTCAAGGAGTTCAAGGTATTATCCCTTCAGAGAACATTACTGCAAGTATGATTCCTTTAAATAATTCCTATTCCAATAATCCTGTTCAATCATTTAATATTACTTTTATAGGTGAGAATGAGTCTTATCGATATGAGCTTTTTGTTAATGGCACTTCAAGAAAAGTGGTTGGGTCTGGGCCTGGAGGAGTAGGTATTGTTCTTCCTCCTGATTCTAATTTTGTTGATGGACAAAATTACACATGGTATATTAATATAAGTAATGGAACACAAAGTAATCTTTCTAATGAAACAAGAATTCTCACTATTGATTTGACAAAGCCTTTGATTACGTATGAAGCAAACGGTTTAGTTAACTCTGCAAATGATACTTATTGGGGTAGTGATACTACTTTTAGAGTTAATGTTTCTTATACTGAGATTAATTTTGGTAATGTTACCTTTAATCTTTTGAATAGTTCCAATGTGAATATTAATGGGACGAAGTTTAATGGAAGCAGTAATAGAGCAATGAACTTTACTGGGCTTGCAGAAGGTGTGTATAGATTGAATGTTACTGTTGTTGACTCTGCTACAAATGTAAATACTTCAGAACAAAGAACCTTTACTATTGATACGACGAGACCTTTGATTACGTATGAGACGAATATTAACTCTCTTACAAATAATACTAATTGGAGTCAAGCTACCTTTTATGTTAATGTAAGTTATACCGAGACTAATTTTGACAATGTTACTTTTAATCTTTTGAATAGCTCTAGTGCAAATATTAATGGAACGAAGTTTAATGGGAGTACTAATAGAGCAATTAATTTTAGCGGTCTTGCAGATGGGATCTATAGGCTGAATGTTACTGTTGTTGACTTAGCAAATAACTCTAATACTTCAGAACAAAGAACCTTTACTATTGATACGACGAGACCTTTGATTACCTTTGAAGAAAATGGTTTAGTCAATCCTGCAAATGATACTTATTGGGGTAGTGATACTACCTTTAGAGTAAATGTTTCTTATACTGAGACTAATTTTGACAATGTTACTTTTAATCTTTTGAATAGTTCCAGTGCAAATATTAATGGAACGAAGTTTAATGGGAGTACTAATAGAGCAATAAACTTTTCAGGTCTTGATGATGGTGTTTATAGATTGAATGTTACTGTTGTTGATACAGCAAATAATACAAATACTTCTCAGAGGACCTTTACTATTGATACAACGAGACCTTTGATTACGTATGAGACGAATATTAACTCTCTTACAAATAATACTAATTGGAGTCAAGCTACCTTTTATGTTAATGTAAGTTATACCGAGACTAATTTTGACAATGTTACTTTTAATC
>Ga0209542_10015299_pt1 | contig 12902 bp, 18 predicted proteins | sample RifCSPhighO2_01_FD_184028 | JGI IMG/M metagenome (GOLD analysis project Ga0209542, IMG submission 184028) | Soil microbial communities from Rifle, Colorado - Rifle CSP2_plank highO2_0.1 (SPAdes) (version 2) | ecosystem: Environmental > Terrestrial > Deep subsurface > Rock core/Sediment ... | reverse complement strand
AGATGGATATTTAAAAATTGCCTATCCTTATTTACTCAGCTTTTTTGGCTTTATTTTGCTGCCTAGATATTTTACTCCATTATTTATTGATTGGGTGATTCTTTTTGTTAATGGATGTATAGCAGATATAGCTGCTATGTAAAGAAGTCCTGATCCATTCCATGCAATCAAGCTTCTAATTGCTGGGTTTATTTCTGTATTGTTTTTCATCCAGACATTTGAACTTATGAATGCTGGTGTAAATGTGCTTAAATCGGCGACGTAATCTGCTGCCAAAAAAGTTAAAGCAAAATGTCCCATTTCTCTGCTAAAAAATCCTTTTGGATATTTGCTCTTATTTCTTAAGTATTCCTGAGTAAAAAAATAAGTATATCCTGGAATATATCCTCCGATATATGCTGCAGTTGTTTGTGCGGCAGTGCTATTAAAGCCTAATCTGTCTGCAGCCCATTGTCCTGCTGCTGAGCCTACTGACGAAACTATGAATGCCGGCCCAAGCCCCTTAAAATACTCTTTTAAATTAGAAGGATATCTTTTTATTCCATCTGATAACTCTTGTCTTAAACTGCTGCTGTTTATTCTGTTTTCAATATTTTCTAGCATAAATAGTCTCCCCACATATTTTTATATGTGGAATAATGTTTCCTTTCCTATTATCCAACGGCCATACTCCATTATTTCATATACATATTTTGCAGCTCTATCGAATGGTCTTACTTCAAATTCTATTTCTGGATGCCATTCTTTGTATCCTTTGGCAGCCTCTATGGCCTTCTCCAGTTCATTGAAAACAGCAGGTTTAGACCGTTTATGACTACTTTGAGGGTCATCAACAAAGATTAATGGTAAAACTATTTCTGGATCATCTTTAGGAACATTCATCATTGCAATGCAATATCTTTTTTCTTCTTTTGCCATTTTAAATTGTTTTAATTTTATACTTATCTATATCCTCTTTGCCAACTTCTTCTCCATTATCATATGCAAATTGTACTAATTCCATCTTTTTATCTTCAGGAAGAGAATCCCAGTGTTGTTCTGCTCTATTTTTTGCTGCTTCATGGTAATCTTCTGTGGCTTCAACATCACTTAAATGCAAATGTAACCTTGAGCAACCAACTATCCCTCCTAAATACTTATGATACCCTCTTAATCCAGTAAGTACAACTTGTTCTTCTTTTTCTTTGCTTAACATTTGTCTTAAATGGCCTATTTTTTCATGGACTGAGATGGCTGTTTTGTAATAATCGCTGATAAACCATCTCTCTTTTCCATCTTTATCTATAATTAAATCTTCATCCTTCAAACTTTGGTCCTCTATATAGTCTCTAAGTGTTTTACTGGCCATTTTGTTCATTGAAATTTAATATAAAAAATAAAAAAAGCTACTTAACAAAAAATAAAAAATAAAAAAGTAAGTTTAGTAGTAGCTTTCCCCGATTTCTTGGGATTTTTCAGGTTTTCTTGTAAGCAGCACTATCAGCACGATCAAAAGAACTACAAAGACGATAGCTAGAACAACAGTCAAAACGACTGCGGTGTTTCCGCTAAATGCCTTTCTAGTACTTCCTTCAACGTTTGCTGTAAAAGTCTCCTTCTTAACAACATCTCCGCCAGATTGGACGGTGGTTGTAAAGTCGTATTTTCCTGCCTTTGTGGCAGTAGCTTCAACTTTTACAGTTCTGCTTGAACCAGCAGGGACAGCAACAATAGGCTCATCGATGTTCACATTCAAGTTGTCATTTGAGTTCTCAACTAACAACTCGTAAACCTTGATATTATTTCCAGAGTTGACAAGGGTTACAGTGTAAGTAGCTTTTTCTCCAACAGCAAATGTTTTGCTATGGGATGAAGAAACAACCATACTGTCTTCGCTTGCTCCAACTATGGCAATTTTCTTAGTCAAGGTTGTGGAAGTGTCGCCATTAAATGCTTCTAACTCAAGTAAATAAATACCTGGGCTTGCATCAGATGGTATTCTTAATACCAACTTTTTTTCAACAGCGTCTTCTTGGTCGATTTGTCTGCTATCAACTACAGGTTGATCTATTGGTGCAAGGTCGCCGAAATAAGCTGATTGCTCAATGCCTAATGCAGATATTCTTGCTCTTACGAAAGTGTCTTCAGCGAACTCAAGACCTCTATTCTTTAGAACAATATCCAGCGCTAGGTTACTTCCAGCTTTTACTCGGTTATCAACGTTTACATCCAGGAAATCAACAACGTAAGATTCTCTTTGCGCGGCAAGAGGAACACTTTCTGTAACCGGCGTTCCGCCATCCATGCTTTCAACCAAAACGTTTAAAGTAAGTTCTTCTGTAGGGTCAAGTTTTGAAGGCACTGTTACTGCAAATAATTTGCTGTAAACACTACCATTGAAAACCTTGAATTCTCCTGTAGAAACAGGATAATTTCTAGCTCCAGAAATCCAAACTTTTACTGTTGCGTCACTGGAATCCATGCTTCCTACGAAGCGTACTCTTACTGGGAGTGTTTCTCCAGCAAAGGCAGCAACGTTTGTTGCGGAACCAGTTCCTAATAGCTCAACATCATTAACTTTGATGCTATCGATAGTACCTATACTCGTTGCACTTACATTAGCAATAACAAAAGCTAATGCAAATACTGCGGTAAGTAAAACCAAAATTTTTTTAAATTCCATGGTTTGTTTTAAAATTTAGTTAAAAAAAAGACTCAAAAAGCCTATATAAACTTTATGGTGATGATGTAATTGCAAAGTGACGATATATTTATATAGGTATACCGAGGTACACCTAGATGGAACAATTTACACCACAAAAAAGAGAAAAAATAACGACGGTAAAGGTTAATGAATCAACGAAGGATAGAATAGAGCATCTGAGGGTTTACAAAAGAGAAAGTTATGACGATATCATTCAAAAGATACTTGAAGTTCTGAACCTTACGAGAGTGAGTCCAGAGAGAGCAAGGGCTCGGCTCATTATGATTGATAAGGAAAGGAAAAGGAACTTTAAAATTCACACTAAGACAGAAATAAACAGTAAACCTACTGGAGGATTGCTAAAATGATAGATAAAAAAACTGGCAATAAAATTAATAAGATAGTTAAGGAACTTGTAAATGCCCGGAATAAATCTGGTATGCAATTGGACTCGCTTGCTGAAAAATGTGCTCATGAATGGCATTCTGCTATCTCAACAGCAAAGACATATATAAGCAGAGATATGCTCAATTCTTACGGCTGGGAGTATGCTATCAATAACACTCGGAAACATCATCAAGATTACAGAAATGATTTAATTTTTCGTACTATGAACTATTTGAGTCTTGTTGGGTATTCTGAAAGTGAAAAAATTGATTTTTTTAAAAGATTAAAAAAAATATATTCGGATATTAAATATCCTAATGCTCCCAGTGATAGTCTAGACTCATTTGAGGGATTAAGACAATTTAAAGGATACAGAACTTAATTTTAGTTTATTCAAATTAAAATGACAAGAAAATATGAAGCAAGGTTTGAAGAGTCTCATCTGGGATTAGACGGATTAAGACAACTAATTGTGTCTAAGATGCCACTAAAAGATATAGCTAATAAACTGGATGTAAGTTTACCATATGCTTCTATACTAATAAGTGAAAAATTTGGAAAATCCTATCTTGAAATAAAAAATGAGAGATTTAATGAGGAATTGATACGCCTTGCCAGATCAGGTATTTCTTTGCAAGAGATATCTAATAAATTAGGCTGCTGCGCGTCCCATGCTTCTTTACTTATAAAGAAGAGATTAGGGAGATCGTATGATGATCTTAGAAAAGAAGATTTGAAAGAAGAATTGGAAAAGATTTTAACAAAGAGAAGATATGTTTTTGAGGTGAGAAAACAATTTGATTATTCCCCCCATAGTTTTTATGGTATAGTGTCAGAATTGGGTATGGATAATATTTTCAGAGAAGAAAAACCATTTACTGAGCTCGCTTTGCTCAAATTAAAAGAAAGCTTAAATGAAAGAGGTATACCTTATTTGGATTTGCTGATAGAAAGAGGTTATTCTGAGCCATTTATCTCTAAACTACTTTCTTTGTCCGATGAAACTAGATGCACAAATCAGTTTGTTGATCAATATATCAAGGGAAGCGGACAGTATATTTTATGGAAAGAGAGCCGCGAGAGAAGAAAAGGAAAGAAAAATAAATTAAGAGTACTATCAAACTTTTCAAGCAGAAGGTATTTCAATAATTAACATGGAAAACTATAATGAGGAAAATATCGAACGTATACGCCCGGTATTAGGACGTGTCAGACAAACAAGGCTCGTGAACCATATTTCAATTGAAGGCATCTTTAAAAGATTTGGCGAAAGATGGGAATTAACTACTTTAAACTCTTTTGAGGATTACATCTTCCAATATCTGGAAAGACCTTCTTCATGGAATAGATTATCAGTCAATAAAGGTTATAATGAACGCGGGAGAAGAAATCTTGTGAAAAGAATGAATGATTATCTTTCAGTGCTGAAAATGTCAACTGAAGAGCAAAGAAAGATTTTTGATGAATTGTCTTGGCTGCATGAGGATATAAGATATAGTCCTAATACTATTGATGTAGGAGAATTAAATGGAAATAAGTGATACGGTATCATTGAGACTAGCTCACTTTTTAATTGAAAAGTCACATTGTGGAGTTGTTATAACTCCTGTAGCCGATGCTATTCGCCTTGAAGTTCTCTCAGACAGGAATTTAAATGGTTTTACTGGATTGCTGGATGAATATTATGTTCCCAAAGGATTTAATTTAGCTCCTTTGGCATCTACCATTCTGGAAAGATTCGCTTTAAGAACTTATAGACATCTATCTGGCAGCTCGACTCAAATCATGGTATCTGAAACAGCTAAATATAATTATTTTGTTTTCATTAATGATTATGAGGATTCAAGACAAAGAGAGATAAGAGGGAAGTTAAGACTTCCAGATGAATTGGCAAAGCAGGAAAAAGGCCATAATTAATTTTTACTATAGATTTTCAATCCCTCAACAGAATCCTCAACAAATGTGGGACTTTCATTGACAATGCGGATTTCTTTATCTTTTGGGAGATTTTTTAGCAAATCTTTCCAAGCAGACTTTTCAGTCTTTATATGGTGCTTTTCACCTTTATCTCCATAGACTATGCCTGAGAAGTGAACATGCCATTCTTTCCCAGGAAATAAATCTTTAACCTTTCCATAATCAACTGATTTATTTCTAGCTAAAATATGTGCAAAATCTATGCAAAAACTGCACTGGGTTTCCTTAACTAATTGAGATATTTCTTCTATGCTGCCGAAAACATTTACTCTTCCCATTGTTTCAGGAGCAATTCGGATTTTCCATTTGTTCTTCTTAATTTCCGACATTATATCCAATACTCCTGATTTTATAGCATTATAAGTCTCGATTTTGTCTTTTTCAGTTTTTCCTTGATTAATATAATATCCGGGATGAAAGACGACTACTTTTACTCCTAATATCTCTCCAATTTTACAGCATTCTAGTATTCTCTTTTTTGTGGCTTCCCTTTTCTCTTTTTCAGATGAACTCAGATTAAGCCAGTATTGTGCATGAATTGATAAGTCTATTCCAAGTTCAGCCGCTTTTTTGCCTATTATCTTCGCGTCTTCTGGTTTAATGTAGACTGAGTATGTGAATGCTATCTCGCATGCCCGCAAACCCAACTTGTGATATTCTCCTAGAGTTTGCAGTGCTGTTTTAACAGGGCCAAGGCCCGCTGGCCCGAATTTTATTGACATGATCAAGAAAGTGAATGATGGTTAATAAACTTCTCGCAGAGTTCTTCTGACACTTGATTCGTTTTTGCTAAGTGTGGCAGATGCAAGAGCAAACGCACTTTTCAAGCTTAGCCAACCAATAACATTAGCTGTACAAAACCCAGCATCATCCAGAGATTTACCTTTAAAGATGGGCATAATTTCAAATAAACCATTTTGATGTCCATAAGAACCATCATGTAGAATAATGCTTGCACAGAAGGGATTGCCTCGACGATAACCTCCTACATCTATATGGACGCCACTCCAATCAACAAATATCTTTGAATCTTGTTTTACTTGATATTCAATTTTGTCCATCTCAGAGAGAGTGTAATCAAGTCTCTGTGCTGTTTGCGTTAAATTATATTCTTGTAATAATTTACAGGCGTGATTTACCATTCCATGGTCTAGCAAATCGCTGGCAAAATTAGTTATGAACCAATCTTTTTTTCCAGAACTAAGTTTTTCAAGTTCAATTCGGTATTCTCCATTGGTTTGTTTGCCTCTGGCACTTGGCACAAGCTGTTTGTAAACACCATGAAGAAATCTAAATTTATCATTTGCATTAACATGGTTTAACCTATTGTCAAATTTTTCTAACAGTTCATTGACCATAAATTATGAAGAATAGGATTATATTTTAAATGTTTCTATTTTAATATTTAGAATGTTGAGAAATAGGTTGCGAGGGTTTAAGTATCCTCGAAAGCCTCTGCCCATACTATGATAAATTCATTTGATGATTTGCTTGAAGAAAGACCTGAAGTTCAGGACAGAATACGAGAAAAATTTCGTAAGCATAACTCAGCTTACTTATAAGCCCTTGCAGATGATAATTACTTTGCTTATGCTGCTTTGCAATGTGAAGTTATATCTCGCGTTGAGAATTATCATCCCGCACTTAGAAGCGATTATTGATTCTATTATTTTTTGCAATAGATTTATTTAAATAGGCAAAATATTGTGTAATTTTATGAGAGAAAAGACCTTTAGAGTTCCAAAAACAAGAGAAATAATTGAAATGAATGGTTTAGTTTATCCTACTAAACTTAATGGGGATTATATTCTTGGGATGATTGCAGATGGAAATTTTGTCATGGCTGGAAATTCTTTTAAGGAAGCTGTTAGAAATCTTGAAAGTATACATGATAAATCCAACGCAATTATGATTTTCCCTCCTAGATTCTCTGTTGACAGGGAAACTTTTAATAAAATGTCAAAGTCACTTGAATGGATGGTTAAAATAGATTCTCAATCTGTTTTAAGAGAAGTTTCAGGAAACGAAAATGTTCCAAAAACAATGACTAAAGAATTCTTGGAACATTACAAAATAAAACCCGAGAAGTTGATAAAATCTGCTGTTTCTTTAACTAATTCTGAAAACCCTCCAGTTGGATATTATTGGATGGGCTGGGATAGAAAACCTAGGACTGTTCATTGGGTTCAGAGTGCGACTGCTGCAGAGATGATTGTCATGCATAAACAAGGGGCTTTTGAAGTTGGAGACGTTAAAGACAAGAAGCCATATGCTAGAAATATGAGGGTCAGCGTCTCATCAAGAAGTGAAGAGGGAAAACATTATGATTTTTCAATATTTAGAATGCCTATCTTTTCAAACGATAAAGATTCTAGAATTTACAGCTATTGGGTCAATATAGATCATTCATCCAGCGATCCATTTGCCAATTACATGGCTGAGCATGAACAGCAAGTATTGCCTCAATGTTCTTGGTCAACAACTGCAATAACAGGAGTTTATTTGAGCATGATGCACCTAAACAAGATAAAACATCCTTTGCAGTTCAAAGTTAATCCTTTTTCAATACCTTCCGATAAATCTGCTATTGATTTTATTGATGATGCCAGATTGAAAAGTCTTATATTAGCAAAAGATTTGGATGGTAAATTATCTCTTAGACCATTAAATAAAAGCGAGATCAATCGTCTTTTGGGCGCAAGAACATCCGAAAGAGGATACGATTCATGCTGGTTTAATATGGGTAAAAATAGATTAGATTATCTTTACGAACCTAAAATATAAAGAGGTTATTCACTCTACTCGTAACGTTTAACCTAGATTACTCGCTTTACTCGTAACGTTTATCATAAAGTTATTCATTTCATTCATAACGGAGGGCATCTACTGTTTTCAGTTTTGATGCCCGCCATGCAGGCCATACTCCAGATATTGCTCCTGAAAGAAAAGCGAATAGAAGACAACCAACTATTAGATACCAAGGAAAAGCTGCCTGAAGTAAGTTAGTGTTTAATTGGTTGATAGCAATATATTCTATCACTTTTGCTCCGATTACCCCAAGTAAGACGCCAATAATTCCTCCAATCAACCCAAGCAATCCAGATTCTATCAAAAAGATAAGAAGAATATCAGAATTTTTCGCACCGACTGCCTTCATTGTTCCTATTTCTTTTGTTCTTTCAAGAACAGATGTGAACATAGTATTTGCAATTCCTATTCCACCAACAAGAAGAGATATTGCAGCGATTGCAAACAAGAAAGATGTCAAAATTGTTAAAATATTGCTGAATGCAGCAAGAAGCTCCTTAGGGGTTAATATGGTAAAATCCTGGGTTTTTTCCGTTTCTTCCCTGAAATTTCTGAGCTTTTTTTCAACTCTCTTTGAAACTTCCTCTAAATCTGCTCCAGGTTGCACCTGAACAATTATCTGATCAACTCTCTTCGTGATATTAAATAATGGTCTAAAATCATCAATTGGAATTAATATACTCCTGTCGTCTTGTGGGTTTCCAATCGGCTGGAGAACGGATTTAACCTTGAATTCCTCACCATTTATTATCAGTTTATCATTTATCCCTACTGGTCGTTTGAAAACATCATTAAGCTTGTATTGAGAACCGATGATTGCAACTTTAGAATCTCCTTCTTTTAAGAAACGGCCTTCATCTATTTTGTATATCCCTGTGTCTGTGTAAACCTCTGCAGTGTCTAAGGGTATTCCCATTACTATAAAATATCTTGATTCATCATTGAATTCAATTTTTGCATTTCCTATCGTGACATAGCTGACTGCTTTTACTCCTGCGACTTTATCTATGGCCTCAATATCGTCGGGAGTAAGTTCGACTGCATTATTTGCTCCGGGAGGACCAAATTGACCCTTCGGCTGAATAAAGAATTTATCTGCTCCAAGGAGCTTAAACTGCTCTTCAACTGTATTTTGCAACCCTATAGATACGCTTATTAAAATAAAAATTGTTGCGATTGATATTATAATTCCGAGCATTGTCAGCCATGAACGCAATTTTCTCTTTCTTAAATTGCGGAGAGCGATTGCGAAATAATCATTTATCATATTCCTGTTGGAACCTCCTGTCCAAGATATTCTTTAATTTCAGGCCAGTAAACTATTGGTTTATATGGTATACAGAAAGGAATATCCTCATGCATAAGTGATTTGGCAAGAGCATGGACTGCATCTGCATGCATTCTGTATTGGTCTTCGTGTTCGTGAAGTTCATGAGAACGTTGATGAAATGAAAGAGTCAAATTGTAATTGTTTTTTTGGTAGAATGAGTGTTCTCTCAGTGCTCCTTCGGGTATCCCTTCCATTGAACCAAAGAGGAAACCGCCTGTAGGTGATTGTTCTGGAATATGGGGAATAATCTGAATATGGATTGCCTCTCTAAACTTAGGATAATATGCTATGTGATATCCTTCTTCAACTAACTTTCCAGCGTATGTAAAGTCTTGGCTTCTAAGAAAAAGCCGAGTTATCTTATCAATATCATCTTTTATTAACACGGGCCATCCTCCCGGAGCGAAAAAGAATTTATTTTCTAATTCTAAATCTGGACATGCATGCAGATCTTTGAGATATTTTTCAATGCTTATAATAGGTATTTGGTGTTTCATTTTTCCTCCTTAACTTCTCTGTAACCTCCTATTACTTTATTTGCAATCCAATCAAGAGTGTTTTTTGTTATGACGTATTCTATTCCGTCTAGACAAGATCTAACTTCAGGCACTATGTTCTTTGTTCCCTGTCCTGTTTCTCCAAAAATCCAAGACCATTGCTGTTCATTTCTTAAATCTTGAAGTTCATTTGGAGTGGTTTCAGAGAGATGTATGATGTATCCTTCATAGCCTCGAGCAACACTTGGACGTTTAGAATAATCTCTACAACTTACTTCTAAATTAGTGTGTTCAGACTCTAATATCTCTTTCATTAGTTCTCCATTAACTGCGTTGACAATCAATATTTTTTTCTTCATTTTCTCAGCGCCTCAACTGGGGATAATTTTGAAGCTTGAATTGCTGGTATTATTCCTGAAAGCATGCCTATGATGAGAGAAAATCCAATCGACGCGAAAACCAGAGGCCATGAAATGCTAACCTTTAATATGGTTGTGCCGAGGGAGGAATTTGCAATGCCTGAAACTGCGAATGCAAGGCCTATTCCCAATGATGCACCAATAATTCCTCCAATCAACCCAAGCAATCCAGATTCGATAAGAAAGATAAGAAGGATATCGGAATTTTTCGCACCGACTGCTTTCATTGTTCCTATTTCTTTTGTTCTTTCAAGAACAGATGTGAACATTGTATTTGCAATTCCTATTCCTCCAACAAGAAGAGATATTGCAGCGATTCCAGAGACTACTATGTTAATCGCAGTCAGAATATTATCTACTGCACTAAGAACTTGGGATGGGGTTTGGACCGTAAAGTCTTCTTCACCGGGTTTTTCATTTCTATCTTTTCTCATCTTCCTTTCAATTTCTGATGCAGTTTCTTCTATTTTTTCCTTGCCTTTATCGTTTACTTGGACGACAATCAAATCTATCTCGTCCCCTATGCCAAGAAGATCTTTCATATCTTTTTCAGTCATTAAAACTACCAGATTAAATTGAAATGAACTCGTTTCTTCCAAAATTCCGGCGACTTCAAAAGTTTTGTCTTGTATCTTTATTTTCGAGCCCACATGGATGGGTTTTTCAAATCCATTGGATTCCATTGCGAAATTGTGCCCCAGGACTACTTTTCCATAATCATCAGATTTTATCAGCTTCCCCTCTTCAGCCTTCAAACTGAAGGAATCGTATATGAAATCTACTTGACTCTGCTTTTCAGGCATGCTTCCAAGAAATGAAAATGATGCAATCCCGTTAAATTCTATTTTTGTGACTCTGATTAATCTCTTAATCGTTTCTTTTACATTTGGAACAGACTCAATAATTTTTATGTCGTGCTCGTTAAGTTTTTTTACAACAGTAGAGCCAGGAGGTCCAAAAGATGTACCAGCATTCTGAACAATCAAGGTATCAGTTGAAAGAGCACCGAACTGGCCGGTTATTGCTGTTTGCAATCCCTGACCAAGCGAGATTAGAGAGACAACTGCTGCAATACCTATAAAAATTCCGAGCATTGTCAGCCATGAACGAAGCCCCCTATGCCTTAGGTTTCCCAGGGCAAGAAAGAAGTAATCCTGTTTCATCGGAAATTACCTTCCTGCTTCTGACACAAGTTCGGATTCTTTAAACATTCTTTTTATTGAGCCAATATTCAGAAAACCGTAAAAATTACTCTCTTCCGGAGCTCTAAGTATGTTTGCTAGGTCTACTCCTATAGCGAATGATCTTAATAGCGCTCCTCCTCGGTCATTTATATACCCATTTCTGCTAAAAGCTATATCTTGTTCTGGAATTATTGTTAAATCTACATGTCCAAGATTTTTTAAGTCACCAGAAGCAAAAAAATGCCCGTAAATCATTCCTCCTTCACAGCATTTGCAACCAAATGCAATATTTTTACCTAAATAATATCCTACATTATTAGTGTTAGTAATCACTGAAGTTTCTAGAGGATATTTTCGTCCACGCTGTAAATTCTCTACATGAAGTGCGGGAACTAGTTCAGCTTCTAATTTATCTTGGTTAGCTATCATTTTATTTCCCATTCACATTTTTAAGACTCTTATTCTTTCTCATTCTCTTTCTTATTGATCTTATGACTATGAAGATAATAATTATAAGAATGATTATACCAATGTAAAGACCAATCTTGCTCTTTGTTTTTATTCCAAGCTCATATGCTTTATCCTTTGAATATACTGTCAATGGTAAGGCGACGTTGCTGGTGTAAAGTCTGTTGTCAAGATCATTGTAATTTACAACTGCAATTAATGTGGGTGCGCTGTTGGTAACAATGATATCAAATGAAGCAGTCTCGAAATCATCCGAATTTATACTTCCTATATATATGCTGTCCTCAGAAAGAAGAGTGTATCCCTCAGGCACTATTTTCACAGTAACAAACTTTGCTTCGCCTATTCCTTTATTCACAATTTTTAATGATAATTTCGATTTTTCACCTATAACTGGATTGTCCAGAGAAGCAGAATAATCAAGATCTGCGTTTGCTCTTATTTTGACTCCAAAAGTTCCTTTTTTTTGAGATGTAGCATTTTTATAAGTTAAAGCATAAGGGATATTGTAGTCTCCAGGTTTAGCATTTGTATTTACAGTCAATGTAAAGATAAACTGCTCTTTATCTCCCTCGGTTATTTCGTCAACACTATCTTCAGTGCTTCCAATTGTGCTGAAAGGAGTATTGGATAAATCTAAAGAAAGTGAAACGTCCTCCACATCATAATCAAAGTCGTTCTTAACGTAAACTGACAATGTGCCTTGCTGTCCAGGGCGAAGAATATCCGAATCTACTGAGTTTATGATTATTGCTGATGCAGAATTTAAAGTTGTTATTAGGGACAATACTGTCAAGATAAATAGTAATCCTGTTGCAAGCATAATTTTTGATTTTGTCATAAAAACTTAGTGTGCAGAGTATTTATAAATGTTTTTATATCAACATTATAAAGTGGTGACAAAGAAAAGATTTAAAAACCTTCAACTATACTGAAAAATAATAAGATGGATGTTAAACTAAATGCTGGATTGAAAGGTCCTCTTCTCGAGGGATTGCCTAATTACTTTAAGTTAGAAAGACTTCTTTTTGACAGCAAAAATTCAACTTATTATGCCTTAGTAACGCAGATGGGAATTCATACTAATTTAGTAGGTGACGGACCAAGAATGTATGTTGGAAAAAAAGATAAATTGGAAGCAATTTTGGG
>Ga0209542_10015295_pt1 | contig 12904 bp, 12 predicted proteins | sample RifCSPhighO2_01_FD_184028 | JGI IMG/M metagenome (GOLD analysis project Ga0209542, IMG submission 184028) | Soil microbial communities from Rifle, Colorado - Rifle CSP2_plank highO2_0.1 (SPAdes) (version 2) | ecosystem: Environmental > Terrestrial > Deep subsurface > Rock core/Sediment ... | reverse complement strand
AAAGAAGTAAATCCCGATGAGGTGGTGGCAATTGGAGCTGCAATACAAGGAGGAATTATGCAGGGTAATGTAAGAGATGTGTTATTGCTAGATGTGACTCCTTTGTCATTAGGAATTGAAACCATGGGTGGGGTAAGCACTGTGTTAATTTCTAAAAATACCACGGTTCCTACCGCTAAAAACCAAGTATTTTCAACTGCGGCTGATAATCAGCCATCGGTTGAAATTCATGTGTTACAAGGAGAACGCCCAATGGCCCAAGATAATAAAACTTTGGGAAGATTTATGTTAGACGGAATTCCGCCTGCTCAAAGAGGTACGCCACAAATTGAAGTTTCTTTTGATATTGATGCTAATGGAATTTTAAATGTGTCTGCAAAAGATAAGGCAACTGGAAAATCGCAGTCAATTAAAATTGAAGGATCATCTGGCCTAAGTAAGGAAGAAGTTGAAAAAATGAAAAAAGATGCAGAGCTTCATATGGAAGAAGATAAGAAAAAGCAAGAATTAATTGAAGCAAGAAATATTGCAGATGCCTTGGTGTACACTTCGGAAAAAACTTTGAAAGATAACGAAACAAAAGAAAAGGCAGAACCCACCTTCGCTAAAAGCTTCGGCGAGGCAAGGGAAAAATTATCAGCATTGAAAGAAGCTCTAAAAACTGATAATATTGAAGAAATAAAAACCAAAACAAAAGAGCTTTCGGATGTAATGCAGAATATTGGTGCAGAATTAAATAAATCAGGATCACAAACTCCGCCAACTGACGGACAAAAACCAGAAGACAAAAAAGAAGAACCAAAAGCAGAAGAAGGAGAATTTAAGGAGAAAGGTAAGTAGTTTGTAGTTAGGTAATTAGAGCGAATTTTGAAAATTTTGCAAAAAATAAAAATAAATATATGAAAAAAAATACACAACAAAAAACATATTCAATAAGCGAAACAAATAATATTTTGAAAAAATATATTGAAACCTCATCTGAAAGACTTGTAGCAAATCTAAAAGTAGCATGGAAAAAAAATTCCAAAATAAAACAGCACCAGCATGTTGGAAATTAGATTTACACAGAAAGCAATTATAGATGTAGAAGTTTTTATAAGAAATTATGAGGAGTCTTTTTTACAGTTATATAGCGATAGTGGAATATGGTCTGAAAGCGTAATTAAAGATATGTATATTAAAAGTGCGAATGAATTACATGAAAAAATTATTGATGGTATTGTTGAAAAGTTACACAAAAAGAAGGTTTTAGGCAGAAAAGAAACAGGGCTAATGATAGAAATTGATTTTTACATTGGTAGTCGGCTAATTATTGTTCTTTTTTCAGATAATCATCGCAATAGCATTCGTCAAGTTGAATCAATTTTTATCGACAGAAAGCCAATTATTTTTTAATAATTAGGGATATTAATCTATATTATTAACATGCAATAAAAATACAACCAATATTTTTTTATTGCTTTTACACAAATTTTATGAAAGAACATTTACCAACACCGGAATTAACTCCGGAAAATTTATCAGAGCTTAAGAAAAGGGCTATGGATCACTATCGTAAAAGAGAATTTAAAGAGGCTTTCAAAATAGCCGCCGAGATGGGTGAGACAAAAGAAGCACTAGAAGTGCAAGTGTATTTGTACGCATATTCGCCTGAACATCGCGACCAAAAACAAGTTGATCCCAACAACCCAGATTCGGCAGTAAGTAAGCTTCTTTCTCTTGATTCAAAAAACCTTGTTGCGCTTAACTCTATGATTGTTTATTCCATAGAAATACCCAGACAAGGAGGAGAGCCTTTACCCTCTTTAACTTCAGACTATTTAGAAAGTATTGTAAAGGAGTGTCTTGCATCGGCAGGCGAAGATTCGCCATTGCAACGAGCAAATATTATCCAAAATGCAGCCCGCTTATCTAGGCAGTCTAGAAAAAATAATAGTCAAGCGAGACAAGAAGAATTATCTTGGCTTGAGGAAACAGTCAGTTTGTATGATAAAAGTAATGAGCATAGGCACAAGGATATTTTATCTGAAAAAGATCCTCTCAAACAAGCCTCTATGGTACTTAGAAGTCCAAATCTTCACCATATTGCCGGAGCATATTTTAGGTGTTCAGAAACATCTAAGCAAGCCGGAGATATAAATAAAGCACTTGAATTTGCAAAAAATTCAGAACAGCTTTGGACTGTTATTTGTAATAATTCCCCCAATCCTGCTTTTCAAAAAAATCTCACCGATACGGGTCAATGGATTGAAGATTTGGAGAAAAGGAGGAAGTAAAGATTATTTTTTTAATTTAAATATTAATTTTTAGTAAAGAAAATATGAAAGAAAGCGAAAAACCATCAGAAGATTTGGGTGTTGAAGGAATGCTTGGCGACCTCAGGAAGCAGATTGCAGAATGCTTACCTGAAATAGAGTCACTCGAAAAAAAAGAGATTGCTTTTAAGCTTCTCATCTATGAAGCTGTTTTCGCCACGAACTTTGTGCCATGGATGACCAATACATGGGTGCGATGCCAGAGTGATAAAGCGCGAGAGGTATGCGTAGATAATTTATTATGCGAAATCAAAGAAGATCACCCCGCGATGCTGCGTAATTTTGTTTCAGTAGCAGAGCAACACGCCGGGGATGTCAAAATTGAAGAAGTAACGGAGAGTATAAGACGGATTATCTCACGCCTTACAGATCTTAGTCGGTCTCCAGACGCAATGAATGGTCTACTAATTATGGCAGCTCTTGAAAATACTTCGCTCGAATTTATCCCATGGATGGAAAAAGCGGCGATGAAGCTTGGAGCTACCGATTTGGAATACACTAAGAAACACGGCATGGCTGACATTGAACACGCTAATGAATTCGTTGTTGCAGTGAAGTCAGAAGCTGAACATTTGGGGGTTTTATCTGATCAGCTTACCCAATCCAATTCTTTGAAATTAGTCAGTGATTTACTTCAGGAAATCTTCAGTGCTAAATAAGTAAAAATTTTAAAAAACCGTTTCAGAATTAAACAATTAGAAATTTATTCAAAATTCATAAATCTTAAATCATAAATCATAACAATGGACTATTACGAAATTCTTGGCATAACTAAAAGTGCTAGCCAAGACGAAATAAAAAAATCTTTTCACAAATTGGCTCATAAGTACCACCCCGATAAGGGCGGAGATGAAAAAAAGTTTAAAGAGATAAACGAAGCTTATCAAGTGCTTTCGGATGCAAAAAAAAGACAACAGTATGACCAATTTGGAAAGGGGTTTGAAAATATGGCTGGAAATGGACAAGGCAACCCATTTGGTTCAGCTCAGGGCGGGGATTTTAATTGGGCATGGCAAAATTCCAACCAAGATTTTGCCTTTGAAGATTTAGGAGATGTGTTTGAAAATTTATTTAGTTTTGGGGGAGGCAGAAGAGCCACAAAAAAAGATGTAAGAAAGGGTAAAGATATACAAGTTGATCTTGAAATTTCATTAGAAGAAACCCTAAAGCAAACTTTAAGAAAAATTACTTTAAATAAGATAATTACTTGTCATAGGTGTCATGGAACTGGCGGCGAGCCTCAAACTAAAATTAATGAGTGTTTTTCGTGCCGTGGATCTGGCCAAGTACAGCAAATTAAAAAAACCATTTTAGGTTCTTATACAAGTTTTACGGTTTGCCCTGAATGTAAAGGAGAGGGAACCAAACCCGAAAAGCTTTGTAATGTATGCAGGGGTGAAAGTAGAATAAAGGGAGAAGAAACTATAGAAGTTTCTATCCCAGCTGGCATAGACAATAATCAAGCAATAGAAATTGAAGGAAAAGGAGATGCGGGTAAAAAGGGTGGTAGGTCTGGAAATCTTTATGTAAGAATATTTATTAAAGAGCACCCCGTGTTTAAAAGAAAAGAAGATGACCTTTATGTATCTAGCCAAATTACTTATTCACAAGCAATTTTGGGTGCAGAAATTGAAATGCCTACTTTAGAAGGAACAAAAATATTATTAACGGTGCCACAAGGAACAGAGTCTGGAAAAGTGTTAAGAATTTCTGGCAAAGGCATTCCTCATTTTGGAAGTTATGGAAGAGGTAATATGTTTGTTGAATTAATTATTAAAACCCCAAAGAAAATTACAAAAGAACAAAGAAAAGCCCTTGACCAATTAAAAAAGGAAGGACTTTAAATAATAAACCAATATGAATCTAGAAAATTTTCCAAATTTAAAACCCGACAGTCAAGAATTAAAAGATAGTTGCATAGTAGAAATTTACGATCCAAAAAAAATCTCTTGGAATGAAATTAAAGAAGATATTTTAAGAGTTGAAATATCTGCATTTGGAGAAGAAAAAGCCTTTGACGAAGAAATGCTTCAAGAAGCTTTTGAAAATCCAGATAGTATAGTGATTATGACAAGGGATGCAAAAACAAATAGAATAGTGGGCTTCACTTACGCAGAACCAACAGTTACGGCCTATCCAGAAGAATATCCCGAGAGAGAGATAAGCGAAGATACGGCATATATTTCTGATTCAGCTTTTGAAGACTTATATCAAGGGCACGGACTTATATCGCCCATGATGGAAGAACTTGAAAATCAATTAGTACAAAGGGGTTTTTCTTTTATGGAAAGAGATTCTGCTGATTCTAAAAGAGACGAAAATTCCAATGAAGAAACATATGCCGAAAAAGTAAGAAAGAACTATGGAGACAGGATTGTTAGAGAAGAACACCACGATTCTGAATACGGTCCGCAGGTTTTTTTCAGAATTAAATTAAGACGAAGTGGTAAAAACTAAAAAAAGTTTAAAAAAGTGAAAATATGAATAACCAAGAAGGATCAAAATCCAAAAAAGAATTGCCAGAAGAAAAACCACTAATACTAAATTTTCAAGCTCATAGTTGAATTTGGGTAAATGATTTATTATTAAAAGCAAGAAGGGAATTTATAAAAAATTTATGGAAATAAGAGAAACCCAAAACGATCAACAATTAAATGATACAAGACTTGACCCCGACTCTATTTATCATAAAAAGATAAAACGAAGTAAGTTATCGGTCTTCAAAGAAGCCCAAGAACTAAGAGAAATAATGAGGGGTGAGAATGTTGAAGAATCAAATCGGGCAAGACATAAATTAATAGAGAATAATTTAGGACTCATTACCACTGTTATTGATATATATTTTTCAAATTTACCTAAAGGTTTTGAAAAAGACGATTTGAAACAAATAGGGAGCAAGGGTCTTATTAGGGCCGTTGATAAATTTAATCCAAAAAAAGGTTACGAATTTAGTACTTATGCTTGTACTGCGATATTAAACGCTATTCGTGGAGCTATAAAAGATATAGAAACTGATAAAAGAAGAATTTTGCATCACCAAGCAAGTATTGATTCTAAATTAGATGTTCAAGATAAAAATTCATTATCACCGATTGATAATTTAAATGTAAAAGAGAAAAGAGAAAAGTTAAAAAGGGCTTTGGGTAAATTAGATACAGATTCTCAAAAGATAATATCGATGCTTTATGGTTTGGAGCCTTATGAATTGAAGCCTGATGAAGGAGAATATACTATAACAAGAATTGCTCAAGAATTGGGTTTGACGCGAAATAAGGTTTTTAGATTAAAACATAAGGCATTAAGGGAATTATTGGTTGATAACCCTGAATTAGAAGATTTAATTAGCGAGTAAATTATTTTTTTAACTTTTTTAAAAAATATGTCGATAGAAGATTCATTTGAAAATTATAGACCAAGAAATAATAACAGACTTAACGAGCCCTATACTGTTGATTTAGAAAGATATCCAACACTAAAAAAGGCAGAAAAAGAAAAACTTTATAAAGATATTATAGAGGGTGATGAAAAAACAAAAAAAGAAGCAATAGATAAGCTCATAATGCATCATTTAAGATTTATTGCTTATATTACTAGGCGACGCTTATCGGGAGTACCAGACGTCGATTTAAATGATTTAGTACAAGACTGTAACTTGGCCGTTGTTGAAGCTATGGCAAAATTTGAGCCAACAATAGCTGAAGCTTCCACTTTTTTAGCAACATGTATAAATAATAGTGTAAATAGAATTATTAAAAGTAGGAAAACACTTAAAAGAACCGCTCCAGCTGGTCAAATATCCACTTATGATTTTGATGTTGATGATAAAAAAACAAAAACTCCAGAAGATTTGGCAATTGAAAAAGAAAGGAAGATTTTAATCAAAAAAAAATTAGCCGATGCATTGAAATATTTAACCGAAAGACCTAAGTTGGTAATACGTATGCGATTTGGTCTTGACATAGGCAGTGAACCGTGTACTCTTGAACAAATAAGTGAAATTTTAAAGATTACCAGAGAAAGAGTTCGTCAAATAGAAGCAGAAGCTTTTTTAAGAATGAAAAAACGTGTTCCTGAATTAGAAAATTTATTAGAAAATTTAATTGAAGATTGAAAATTCGTTGTTGCCAAAAAAATTACAGTTTGCTCCTATAGCTCAACGGTAGAGCAGTTGCCTTTTAAGCAATTGGTTCCAGGTTCGAATCCTGGTGGGAGCACAACATAAAAAAACATTGCCTTAAGGCAATGTTTTTTTGGTTAATCTTTAAATAATATTATTATTTAAGAATCGCTTCAATTTTTGCACCATTGATTTGGAAATCTGTATTTTGATCAAGTTGAAAATTTAACATCATTTGTCCATCTAAATTCATCCCACCGTGTATGCTACTATGCACTGTTCCTCCAGATGCCATCACAATATTTTCAGAACCAACTTGCACCATTACATCGCTGCTGCTATCAAGTTTAACTACTGGCGCAAAAATAAAATTGCCATTGCCAGTTTTATGTAGTGATTTATCTACTAGCATATCAACTCTTGCAACAGAATTAGTATTGCTATTTACTACTATATTAGCTTGCATTTTTAATTCATTAGATGGAAGCTTGGCCTCTTTTATTTGTCCAGATTCCATTACCAATACTTTTGTTACATGAAGCCTAAGTTGACTATAGGTATCAGCCGCCACATCTGATTTTACAAATAATTTAGATTGGTTTTTTGCTTTTAATTCAAGCAAGTTGAATATTTGAGGGGTAGTTGAAAGCGTAATCCATCCTTGAGTGTTGCTAAATACTTCTAATCTGTCTATGGCCATATTTACTGCAGTAACATTTTGCATATTTGCGGCGGCGTCAGTAACGGTAAAATATAGCGTGCCTTTTGCCTGATTTTGATTATTATCGTTTTGATTGTTATTTTCGGTGGTATTATTATTCATATAATCCGTTATTGGATTAGGATAATTCATAACATACCAAGCGCCAAAACCAACTAATAGCACTAAAACTACAATAAGAATAGTAACGAGTGTTTTATTTTCCATGTATAATTTAAAATTTAATGTGTATTTATTAATAAATTGTAATATATGTCGACCCACTTACAGACTTATTATATTATACCTTAAATAATTGTAAAAAAGCGAATACTATTAATTTTTAAATAATGGTAATATACTAAAATACTTTGAATTACAAAATGATTTCTTCAGACCTGGCGAATTTCGCCGAAGCGAAATTGCGCTTGGGTCTGGAAGGTATTTTTATTAATAAAGATAAAAAAATGGAAAATCTTTATGAAAATAATTTAATCGCTGAAGGAAAAACCAAAAGAATTTATCAAACAGAAATACCAGAATATGTAGTTATAGAATCCAAAGATGATCTCACGGCTGGGGACGGCGCAAAGCATGATATTATTAAAGGTAAGGCAGTATTTTCTAATACTACCACTTCAAATGTATTTAGGCTTCTTAAAAAATGTGATATACCAGTTGCCTTTATTGAAAAAATTTCAGAAACAAAATTTATTTCTGAAAAATGTACCATGATTCCCTATGAAGTAGTAATAAGAAGAGAAGCGCATGGGTCTTTTTTAAAGCGTCGCCCAGAATTAAAAAGAGGGCATCTTTTCCCACGGCTAATTATTGAATTTTTCCTTAAGACTTCAAATAAAAAATGGCAAGATGTTGATTTATTAAAAGACGATCCGTTAATTATTTTTCAAGATAATAGCGCCCATTTATATTTACCGGATCAACCCATATATCAACAAAATCCCTTTGCAATGCTTGAAAGTTTTCCGCTTAAAGAATCACCAAAAGTTTTTGAAGAAATAAATGAAATTGCCACCCAAGTTTTTCTTGTATTAGAAAAACAATGGCAGCTTATTGATAAAAAATTAGTGGATTTAAAAATGGAATTTGGCATAAATGCTGTGGGAACATTAAAATTAGCAGATGTCATTGATAATGATTCGTGGAGATTATTAGAAAATGGAAAATATATAGATAAGCAAATTTATCGCGATGGAGCCAATCTAGAAACAGTTAGTTTAATGTATCAATTAGTTACTACCTTAACCGGAAATTTTAAATTACCACAACAACAGATTATTCTGTGGCGGGCATCAGAATCAGATGATGTAATTCTTTTTCAAGAAACCATAGATTTATATAAAGCGCAGGAAATTTGTGAAGTAAAAATTATAACTTGTTCTATTCATAAAGAACCTATGCGCGGCCTTCAAGAAATTATAAAATTAGTCCAAGAAATTCCCGATTCGGTTATCTTGACTTTTGTTGGAAGAAGTAATGGACTTGGTCCAACATTATCGGCGCAAGTTACCGTACCTGTTATTACTATTCCTGCAAATTATAAAGATTTTCCAGAAGATATTTGGTCATCTCTTCGTACTCCAAGCGATACTCCAGTAATGACAGTTTTGGATCCAAAAAACGCAACCATCGCAGCACTTCAAATACTTGCTATGCGTAATCCAAGACTATATGCAAAACTTCGCAGTAAACAAGAAAACCATTTTTATAATATACTTTGAATTACGAAATGCTTTCGAGGTATTTTCCCCAAATTTGGAAGGTGAAAATTTGATAGAATTCTAAAATGTAGTAAGCTACATTTTAGAATTATTGCGAATTTTCAACCCGAATTTGGAGAAAAGACTCGAAAAACACTTTTTAACTGGGCATTTCGTAATTCAAGGTAATATAGTTAAAGTGTAATCCTAATTATGATAGAAATAAAAAATATTACAAAAAAATTTAAGGATTTTATCGCAGTAGATAATATTTCACTTAAAGTAAATAAGGGTGAAATTTTTGCGTTTTTAGGGCCCAATGGCGCCGGAAAATCAACTACGATTAAAATGTTAACTACACTTTTGACTCCAACTGCGGGAGAAATTTTTCTTAATGATCATAATGTTACTGAAAACCCGCACCAAACACGAAGGTCTTTTGGTATTGTATTTCAAGACCCAAGCTTAGATAACGAATTAACTGCTTATGAAAATATGCAGTTTCACGCAATTTTGTATGGCCTTAAAAAAGAGGTGTACAAAAAAAGAATTGTTGATTTGTTAAATCTTGTTGAATTATACGACCGAAAAGATTCGTTTGTTAAAACTTTTTCTGGAGGAATGAAGCGCCGTCTTGAAATTGCAAGAGGGCTTTTACACCATCCTAAAGTATTATTTTTAGATGAACCCACTATTGGTCTTGATCCGCAAACAAGAAATCATATTTGGGCATATATTCATAACTTAAATAAACAAGAGGGGGTGACCATATTTTTTACCACTCATCACATGGAAGAAGTTGAACGCATTGCGCAAAGAATTGCTATTATTGACCACGGAAAAATTATTATTACAGGAACGATTGAAGAAATTCTTAATAAAGCACAAACAAAAAACCTTGAGGATGCATTTATTGCGTTAACGGGAAATAAAATTAGAGAAGAAGCAGCAAATGTGGGCTTAAATCAAATGCGTATCAATAGTAAATTAATGCGTTAGTATGCGAAAATAGAATTTTAGATTTCACATTCTACTTTCTATTTTCTAGATTCTAATTTCTAAACTTGTGTCTGCAATTTACATTTTATGGCTACGACAATTAAAAAGATTTATTAGGAAAAAAGCCACCATTGTAGGAGCGCTTGGTCAGCCTATTATTTTTCTTTTGGCAATTGGATTTGGATTAAGCCCTGTATATGCTAAAGCAGGTGGCGGAAATTATATTGAATTTTTAGCCCCCGGAATTATTGTAATGACCGTATTATTTACCTCTATTTTTACGGGTTTAGAAATTATCTGGGATAAGCAATTTGGATTTTTAAAAGAAACTTTTGTGGCGCCAGTATATAGATTTGAAATTCTATTAGGTAAAACACTAGGTGGAGCAACAGTAGCTATGATTCAGGGAGCATTAGTGTTTATTATTACCCTTATTATTGGCTTCAGGCCTAGTTTAGCCAGTTTGCCTTTGGCATTTTTATTCTTATTGTTAGTAGCTATTTTATCTTCGGCATTAGGGGCAGTTATTGCTTCAAGGCTTGAGGATATGCAAAGTTTCCCCCTTATTTTTAACTTTTTTGTACAGCCATTATTTTTTTTATCTGGGGCGATTTTTCCGATAAAAAACTTGCCATCCGTATTGGATTTTATCACAAAAATTAACCCCTTTTCTTATGGTGTTGATGGATTGCGTTATGCATTTGGCGGAGTAAATGTATTTCATCCTATACTAAGCATAGGAGTTTTATGCGGAGTTACTATAGTTATTCTTATTATTGGATTATATCAATTTTCAAAAGTACAATTATAAGGCAGCCAAAAAATAATAGTGAGTACAGAATTTAAGCGGTCGCTGGTTTTCTGTACTTACTTTTGTTGGGAGATTGATTTTATAAATTATTTGATGTATATAGTATCACTAGGCATTTTTTCATCGCTTATTTTAAAAATTAAATATAAATAAAATTTCACCCGATCAAATAAAATCCGAGGGATTTTAATTTTGCCAAAAAGCAAAATTATTTGACCGGGTAAAAAAATATGATGCAAAACATTTTGGGAAATAATTTTAGAAAATTTTTTGGAATATCGTTGACCGCACTTCTTTTATTTGGCGGTTTTTTTGTTGCAAATAATGTGTCTTCAATAGCGTTACCTGGATCAACACTTATTTTTGAAGATAATTTTGACCAATCGGGAAACGGTATGACAAATAAATGGGATGATTTTAGTGGTTCAAGTGATGGTAGTAGAGTTACTACAGATACTGAAGGTTCAGGTTCATCTGATGATTTCACAGTAGGAGTAAGCTCAAAAGGATTATTATTAGAGGGTGGTAGTAGTGGTAGTAATCCAGACGAAGGAGTTGAGCGCGAAATATCAACCATGGGATATTCAAGTTTAGATATAGAATATTCAAGAGCTTGGAAAGGCGGAGAGACTGATGATACTTTTGTTGCTTATTACTCACTTGACGAAGGTCCGTTTACTATATTAGAAACTCAGGCACTTGGTATAACTACCGCGCACACCTTAGTTACTTTTAACATTGCAAATACTGATAGAAATACAAAAATTATTCTAAGATTTGAAGTTAATGGTTCTGAGACAAATGACAATTTAGGTATTGATGATGTAAAAATATATGGATCAAATGCTCCTCTTTTTTACGATGGATTTGAGAGTGATGATTTTTCTGCTTGGACAAATACAGAAGAAACTCCAGATGCTCAAACTTCAAATACTTGGACAGATGGCAATACTTCAGCATCCGCTCATTCTACTCACCTAACTGGTAGCAACGGAGCAGATCCAGACGATGCTATTGAAAAAGAAATATCTACAACAGGATTTCAAAATATCAAAGTTCGATATGCAAGAGAAGTGGATATCACTGATGGATCACCATTTGACGATGAATTTTTTAAAGCAAAATTTTGGGATGGATCAATCTGGACAGATATAGAGGTTATAGAAGATGCAACAATGAGTTCTACTATGTTCACACTGCCCACTTTAGCAAATAATAACCCTGATTTTAAACTTCGTTTTGAAATGGATGCGTCTAATTCAAGTAGTGATAATGCTTATCTTGACGATGTCGTAATTTGGGGAGACGAATTAACTACTGGAAGCATTACTATAAATAAAACAACAGTAGGCGGAGATGGGACATTTAGTTTTACAAGGACAGGAAGTGAAGAAACAACTCAAATTACCACACAAGCATTAAGTGGAAGCGCCACTATAGAAAATTTAGAACCCGGAGATTACACAATAACCGAAACAGAACAAGAAGGCTGGAGCACAGAAAATAATACTTGTGTGGTAACCGTAAGCTCGGGCAATACAGAATCGTGTAGTTTTACTAATACAAAATTAAGCACTATTGTAGGATTCAAATTTGAAGATTCAAATGGTAATGGCGCGTGGGAAGAAGGGGAGTTGGGCGTTGCAAATTGGCCTATGTTTTTGGGAAAGGTAGGACAAAGACTACTACCCGAACAACCTGCTGGACCTGGCAATGAAATTCCAATAGAAATGGTGGCTATGGAATTAACTGGCTCAAGCCCAATTGGACAAGTCCAATTTGATAATCTTGAACTTGGTGATTATAAGATATTTGAAGGTCAACAAACAGGATGGGCCCCAACTACGCCTCAAATAGATTCTTTCTTTGACATTACCTATCAAATTGATTGGCAAGGAATTGCGCAAGCGCCATTTATAGAATCATTCTTTGATGTATTTGTTGAATTGCCTGGTCAAGTGCTTAATCAGGGTACACCAAGTTGCGGACAAGAATCTTGTCCTCTTAGCCCGATAGCATTTGGAAATTTCCACAATATTACTATTACGGTTGAAAAGGATGTGGTAAATCCACAGGGGGAAGTAGTTGAAGATAATCATAATTTTAGCCTTAGGCTTGATGAAATTAACGGAGAAACAATTACGCAAGGAACTGTTTACACTTTTAGTGAAAATAATGCAAAAGTATATACAAATATAGGGCTTGGAACTTACAAAATTTCTGAAACTAACGGTGAAATTA
>Ga0209542_10015294_pt1 | contig 12905 bp, 14 predicted proteins | sample RifCSPhighO2_01_FD_184028 | JGI IMG/M metagenome (GOLD analysis project Ga0209542, IMG submission 184028) | Soil microbial communities from Rifle, Colorado - Rifle CSP2_plank highO2_0.1 (SPAdes) (version 2) | ecosystem: Environmental > Terrestrial > Deep subsurface > Rock core/Sediment ... | reverse complement strand
CGTTCCTTCTGTCGTTAGTAGAATTGTGGCTCGCTTCATCTATGCGAAAAGCATGCCCCCCGTTTGCGAATTTAGATGTTATGCTATCTGTTATTCATCAGGAGAAGCAACCTCTGCAACACCCTGCTCCGCGAAAACAACTCACGTCGGAATGTCCTGATTGGTTGCGACAGCTGTGGTGTTGGTATTTGCTGTGGTGCGGGTATTGGCGGAACTGCTGTTTTCTTTTGATGCATTTGATCCCCTATTTCCCGCATGGTCAGCTGTTTGAGAGGTCGAGAGTCGAGTGCATAGTAGTTCATAAGCACGACATTCAGAAAATCGATTAAGATGCGATCCTGCGCGAGGTTAATCTGGTGAACAAAGTGCGGTCGAATATCTTTGTTCAAAATGTGGTTCAAGACAATCGCTGCCTCTCGTTGTAAAATTTCGTCATACGTGATATGTGTCCCGTAGACAAAGTTATATTCATCCTGCTCGTCTTTGCGCGTTCCGGCATCTGTATAGATATTCGCGGGATAGCGGGGAACTAAAAATGTATTGCTACCCCCGGGGATAGCGTTGGGATTACGCGAAGCATCGCTGGCTATGTACATGATACTGGCATTCGCGGCACCGAGTATTGCGGCGCTATTTTGTAGCCCTGAATGTTCGCCAGTTACTAAAACACCAGGATCAAATTTTGGCAACTTATAATTATTAGCAACACCAATATTATCTTGAATCTGTCTCCGAGTCGCAGTGGCAGTTGCATTATCAAGGTTCAAATGATCGTAGGTATGGTTAACCCACTCAAATTGGTTCTTATCAGCTGACGTTTTTGCCCAATTTATCACCGCCGCGTCTGACCCCTCACCAATAAGACCAGCGCCATTAAACACCATGGTCGGGATAAAGTTATGCTGGCGGGACCATTGCGCAAAAAAAGTAAAATCGGCGAGCGTCATGCGTCGCTCGATCTCTTTATTAGGATCCGAAAATACCGTATTCCCGATGAATACGTCATCAATATGCACCGTGAAATAATTCTGTGCGGGTATCGCAAATGCCCCGCGCGTTACCCAGTTCAATAGTCCATCCCATAGCAGAAGCGTATGGACGAGGAATGTTGCCTGGTCAAATGTTGAAACAAGCGCTTCGCGCCCCGTTGGGGCATATAACGACATAAGTGTATTGCCGCTACCGTCAGTGATCAGTGGTGTATTCCCCTCCAGTGAGGTTGCCGTGTATAGATAGGTTGGAAGCGATAGTCCCTGTGCCGCGTTGACATAGGGAAAAATAGTCCGTCCTGCGGTCGTGAAAAGACCTGTAGTCCCACCGGGTACAACGCTAACAGGCACAAGTCCGTAGCGCGCAGTGGGGAAGGTATAGTAAACCAGTTCACGGATTTGAAATTGCTGTTCAAATGCATATAAAATAGCCCACTCTGCTTCAGAAAATGCACTTAAAAAACTACCATTTTCCTCATATGCAAGGTTGCCTTCGGTCAGAATAACACCCGAATACAATGGTGCCGTTGCCGTCTGGAGTAGCGCCTGTGTGAGTTCAAGTGAGCGAACATTAAGTAGCTTGAAAGGTACTTCGCGTTGCGCCAACAATTTTTGTACTGCCTCGGCAGCAGGGTCTGTTTCGTTTGCGGTCAAAATTAATAAAGGCAGCTGGGCACTCGTCGCATAAAACGCCACTACTTGGAACGGAAATGTCAACGCTACTAACAATAGTATTACAACAGACCCTATGATTTGTTTTAATTTCATCTCTCCCCTAGGTTATGCATTATGCACTTCCGCGAATCAAAGTGTTTTTATTCTAGCATAGTCGTCAAGGACCTCCTATCGAATTATCCACAAGCTCAAAAAATCGCTTCGAACTGCCGTTTGCGGTATAATGGAGTAATGTCAAATCGAAAAATTGTGATAATTATTGTTTTTCTGCTCGCCATCATAGCAATTTTCGGAGGATCTCTGCTTATTCTTCAAAAATCAAAAAATCACCTTGAGCAGCAAACACCGCTCTACGATCCAGCCGAAGTCGAAAAGACGCAGGATTTTATTGAAAACCTCGACACTGAACTCGAACGGGTGCGAAACACGGTAAATAAATCAAGTGTGAATTATGAAGCAGCGATGGCGAATATTCAGCAAGAGATGCGCAGCTTTAATACCCAGATCCAATCACTTGCAGACGATTGGAACGATGGGGTTCTCGACAAAAAAGAAAATATTGCTGTCTATGAGCACTTTCAGCGCCTACAGGCAGACCCTGAATTTCAACAGGAATTAGCACAAGCAAACGATCTACGGGTGCTCGACAATGTGGTCAAACTACGGATCGACATGGAGCGCACAGCATTGGATCAAAATAAACAGATTCTCGTTGACAGCTATGCCCTTTTGTCTGCCAACATAGGAACGCTCGTCGCGGAAATAGCAACTGGAATACCAAACCAAGACCCCGCATTACAATTGACTATTAAAGAAATACAAACCCAGCAACAAGGGTTGGATCGACTAATCCAACTCGCAGGAATTTCAGTCCAGCCTAATCCAGGTGATTCGTCGGTATTTGATCAAATTAAAGCAGTTATCACAAAATTGACCGATCTCCTCGGCACTATAGAACAGCATCCGGGAGTGCGGGCGCTCTTGTCTGAAATGCCGTCACTAAAAAAACTCACGGAGTCCGTGGGGGCATTGCTACATAACATTCGTTTGCTTGTGCTGACTGCAGAATCAATTGTGAGCGATATCGCGAAACTCGTAAATTTTTGGTATGAATTAGAGGAATTGATGCTTTCGATTTTTTTCACGGCCCGCGATTGCGCGGGTGCGGTACTACCGTTCTTGATCTTACCCTCAAAAACGACCCGCGTCCCTGACCCGCTCATTCCTAAACCCCATCTATGTGCAGGCGAAGCAGCATGGTTCGCCGATTGGACAATCGGAGGGCCTGGAAATTGTTTTACTTCCGGTATTGTTGGGGGCAGGTGCTATTCTCTTGGCGGCTTTGTCACTGGACTAAATGTTTTACTACAACAAGCAGGCCCCAATAATTTATTCAATAAGTTTATTACGGTGATTGATGTTGGGTCGAAATCACTCCAGGATGGCACTGCGATTCTTACTGTTGATCTACCTGCTGTCGCAACCGAGTTACCGAAATTTTCGCAGGAAATGGCAGGACGGATTGCCATTGAGTCATTCCGTTTAACTATCGCTGACTTTGCATGCCAATACATAAAACCGGAGGATCTAAATTCATTCTTTGAAGGATATGACTCCTCAAACTGTAATGATGTTATTGCGAACGCTTCTAAATTCTTCAATGATCTTGGTGGGCTCGTCCATGTGAACGAGTTGTTTGAGTTTGATGAAAATAATAAATGGGTATATTGGGAAAACCGCATTAAGCCAGTTGTGAATTCGTTTGATAGAATTATTAAGGATATTCAGCTTGCGTTTGGTATCACCATTCCATGGGCTGACCAGATTCGGCCAGTGTTTAATCAAGGTTCTCAATGGGTGGACGCATTTGCCACCACGCTTGCGCTGCGACAGGAAATTAAGATCGAGATCGAACAAATTGAACCGGGCATCTATATGTTTGAAATTGGATATGGGATGCCAGAAAGCCGTGGACCGCCTTCATGGCTTATAAGTCAAGCACAAGCAATCGAAGCGCGCGTTCCTATTTGTATAATTCGAGATGCAAGTAAAAATGTAATTTTAGATACAAATGCCTGTAAAATCGGCGAGCCAATCGATTTAAGCGGTTACCCTGACACCAAGGGGTGGGAGGTATGTATTGGGGAGTTTATTGATGCAAGTCAACCAATTAATGCTACGTGCCAACCCCTCGATGGATCGTCGCCGGGCGACGGCACCGAGCCACCACCTCCTCCACCACCGGGAAATAACGGCCAGTGTACTGTTGATGCTGACTGCAATAGTGATTCACTCGTCTGTAAGCCATCGGCAACCAACGGACTCAATGCGTGTGTGCCAAAACAACCCAACGGATTTGACGGTGAGTGCACCACCGACCCCGAGTGCGGCCAAGGTCTTGTGTGCCGAGCGCTTCCGAATGGTTTTATGGCATGCGTGCAGGAACCGGATGATGGGGGGGGTGATGATGATGGGGGGATCGACACGACCGACTGTCCCCCTGGCTTTACATGCTTTGACCCGCCAAGCAAATTTGATAACCTTATTGTTCTGGTTAACGCAATTATTGACTGGCTTATCAATATTGGCGTGGTTATCGCCGCAGCCATGGTGATTTACTCCGGCCTTTTATACATGACTGCCATGGGAAATACCACAAAGGTCGCCGCTGCCAGTAAAGTTCTTGCGTATGTGGCGGTCGGTGTGGCAATATTATTCTTAGCCAAGGGCGCCACCATGATTGTTGAGAATGCGCTTGGTATTCAATAATGAAATTCTCTGCACCATCTCTCCCATCAAGCGAACTCTACACCATGCGACAGCTGGGGTATATTTTTATCGATGACCGTCGCACAGGCAAGCAGAGTTATGTCCGCCCGATATATCGTGAACATTATCCACGATTCCATGTATATGTCAGCTCTGGCTCCAACGGCGGCTACCTGTTTGACATCCACTTAGATCAAAAACAATCCTCGTATGAGGGTAGCCATATGCACAACGCCGAATATGACAGTCCGCTACTGGCAACCGAAGCACAACGTATAAAACAAGCGCTCGGAACTAGTGACTCGACCAGCTCGGGTATTACCCGATTAAGCTTATAGTTCCCTTACTTTTTCCACACCCACAGCGCGAACTTCCATAGCAGTTTCGCGACCAACAGCACAATTACCAGGTACAGCACATATTGCACAATGAGCATCACAAACGCGACCAGCCCAATACTGATGTCCTGCACAATGCCGTTGACGTTATACACAAAGGATTTCACTGCTTGCTGCCACGAACGACCAAGTTCTTCGCCGTCAATATATTTGAGTTCGTAAATTGATACGTAAAAATACGTGTAATCAAGACGATCAAGTTGCTCAGCCTTTGACCGAGACAGTCGTTCGAGCTGGGTGCTCACGTCTATCTTTTGTTGTGAAAGCTGCTGGATGGTCTGAATTTTGCTGTTGATAACCCGAGCCAAGGCATCGGCATCGCGCGTTTGCGTCGACAAGCGAGAAATTTCGTCATAGGCAGTCATCGCAGTTCGCAGCGTGTCGTCAATGTTTTTTAATCGGGCCTCGAGGATCTGCTGCTCGCTGGTGAAATCTTCAATTTGCCGCTTTATCGTATAACGTTCTTCTTGAAAATCTCTCGGATTGAGTGACTTAATAATTTCAACCATCTGCGCAACGTGCTGCTTTGCAACCTTAAAGGTGTAGCTACAGCTGGTATCTCCCTCGCTCGCGTTTTCAAAAATCACATAGTCAAAGGGCTTCAATTTCGTGAACTCGCCGCATATTTTTTTCAAATCCTTGGTCTCATAGGTGGCATGGTATTGTGTAACTTCATAGTTTTCTGCATCACTGCCAGTTGTGCCTGGGTTTGTGGGGGGTACTGGGGAAATGTTGCGGGGTGAAAGACTAATGCCTTGCGAAACATCGTACGACTTATAGCTTCCAACTGAATCGCTTGCTGCCATGTCCGCATATCCTGATATCGTTGCACTACCATAACTGCCAGCGCTTTCTTGGTAACTCGGTCCGAATGCTCGGTTCGCGCTATTCAGCGCTCCATAAAACATACTCGCGGGTGAACCGGAAAAACCAAGTAACCGGAGTAATATCGCGAGCACGATAACAACAACAATCGCAATACCAAGCGCCTTCAATAATTGTTTGGGTGAAGCCTTGAGGCTTTGTAAGATGTTCATGGTAGTTTCATTATAGCATAAAAACCTTCTCAAAAAACGGAATAAATTACTCTTCGATAGTCAATCCAAATTTCTCCGGATTCTTCACGAGACGCAAAACTGCCTTAACAAATGTTTCAAAATCTCCGAGCTTTGTAGTGATAATTTCATATAGCTCCTTTGGTGTAATTTCATCATAGAAGTGAACCAATCGATTCCGATATCCTGCCATGTTTACGAGTGCAGTGCTGCCAAAGTTCTTATTGACAATGCCCCTATCTGCCAATGCAAGAGCAAGGCCTTTGTAGCTATATGGCCGCTTACCGGCGCTATAGGGAAATCGCGAAACAATGTGATTTGCGATATCAAAAAGCGCCTCAAGGGCTCGACGCAAATAGTGTTCTGTAATCGCAAAATTGTCTTTGTTGGCCTCAAATTCTTTCTTCGATAGACGCGATATTTTATTCAATTCTTCGAGAGAATCGCGAATCGTTGCAACCTTACTTTCAATTTTGGTTTTAGAGAGCGGAATTTTATTCATAAAATTTATGCAAACGCAGCAAAATTCGCTTTCTCGTAGGCATATTTCAAAGGCAGATAGTCCACATATAATTTCAGAGCCTGCTCTTCGAAATTCGCACGAAAGATTGGAGACTGTTCAAATAATACAACCCCGTATTGCATCGCAGCCATAGCCAGCGCCGGATTAGCCTGTTGTAAAAAGGAAATATCGAGCCGAGATCCATCCATGTTTGTAAATGCACCGCCTTCAACCATCGTGTGTATTGTGGTGTACAGCTTTAATCTATGACGCACCGACTTCTTTGGATCGACAAACACAATCCCAATATCAATATCTGACTGCCTCGTTGCAGTTTTTTGTGCCTGGGAACCAAAAAGGTATACAATCCCGACGCCAAGCTTTTGTAGCTTATTTTTTGTTGTATTCGATAGTCTAAGCATGTGGTTCTATTCTAGACGTGGGCACTGTATTTGCCAATAGTTAGTGCGCGATTTTTTAATCACACCTCACCACCACTGTGTGTTTTTTTTGACTCCCGAGATCAATATCGGTTTCTTGTTCCAGTAATTCGCGATCGTTGAACGTAATACTCTGGACCCGTTCGGGGAGCGGAACGCTGAAGGATCGATCGAAGAGGGTGAGTGCCAGAGAGCTCCCATGCGCCTCGACGCGCACTCCTACCGGCGGCACGTTAAATGTTTCTTGGCCATTGGTAATGATCCACAACGGTAACTTCACGCCGAATTTCTTGAATGTTCCGTTTATTTCCTGCGGAATACTCTCGGCAATGGGAATGTTAGAGCAATTTTCGTTTTTTATAGTCACTTTTACTTTAGTCATCTGCCAATAGACCGCCGCTGCCCCAGCAACTACCGCAACAGTAACAAGGCCCGTAACAGCAACTGATCCGATCCAGCTGAATCTCGGGAGTTTTTTGATCAGTGAATTGAGATCATAGCGCAATACTTTACACGCGCGCTTGAGTCCGGCGCTAGTGGTATCAGTGAGTTTCATTGCGGCATTCACTTTTTCGAGCGGCTCCTTCGGTAAAACATCGGTGTATGTCTCCAGTAACCCCTTTAAGTCCTTCATGTGCCCATACCATTCATTCGCGTCTTTATATAGCCCGCATCCGGCGCGCAAGCGTTTCAGAAACAATAGGAGGGCTTTTCGGGCAGTACGCTTTTTCTTGCGGTTGGTGGAAGGCATTAATCTTAGAATTTGGTTTATTATTGCGCGACAATTCTCATTATCTCCTTGGTGTCACATAGGTTCAACAACACATTATCAGCTCCAGCAACTCGCAAGTCATCCGTGCTGTATGTTCCTGTCGCAACCCCAATTGTTTTAACCCCTGCTTCTTTGCCAGCCTCAATATCGCGAGGTGTATCACCAATAACATATACGTTAGTTCTGGATGTAAAGTTGAATTGATTCTGTGCTTTTTCGATCGCTATCGTTACTAATTCGCTTCGTTTAAAAGCCTCGTTACCAAAGCCACCTACGGGGAAATAATCGCCGAGTCCAATTTTTTTCATTTTCGCGCGCGCCACTCGTTCTGTATTTCCAGTGATAAGCCCTAGAAGGAAGCCCGTGCTGTACAATGCTTTCACTGCCTCAATACTTCCCTCAATGATATTAAGCTGTAGCGAATTGATGCGAGCATCGAATCGTCGAGCCACCTCCTCGTGCATCGCCTCCATGTGTTCCATTATAAGTTCGTCTGAAAGTCTCTGCTTTCGGAGTACTTCTCGAATAATTTGTTTGTCGATTTTTCCACTATGCTCGATTGTTTTAATACTCGTTTTGATCCCATACACCGACTCAAAAGCCTCGTCGAACAATTGAATATATTCGTCGGAAGTTACGACGAGCGTACCATCGACATCGAAGAGTATCAGCGCGGGATAGTTCATTATTGCATTCGATGTCATTGGATTACAGACTGCGCCGAGCTCTCAACCACATCTGACTTTTCGCTCTCATTGCCTGCTGCATCTGCTGCGGTTACGGCGTATCCGTATATAACGCCCGGTGCAATCGCCTGATTAATATACCAATAGCGACCTCGGTTGCTGCCCTCAACGGCGACGTTGCCAATTTTTTTCCATTCATTGGTGCGTAGTTCAGCGCGATAAATATTGTACTGCGTTGTTGTTGCCTGGCCGTTCGCCTGCCAGCGCACGACATTACCTTCGTCTGTTTTTTCGAATACGATGTTGGTCGGAGTTGCAGGTCCAACTGAGAGTTGTTGGGCGCCGCTCGATGACGTGTTTGTGCCGGCAATGTCGCCGGCCTTGTTATTATCAAACGCAATCACCTCATCTCGAGCATCATTTGTTTGATCCGCCGATTTCTTGCCGCTCAAGATAAAAGCACCGACTACGATGAGCAAAATAATAATTACTCCGAGCCACAAATTATTTTTGTTTTTCATATTAATGAGGCTTATAAGATTTTTTTCCCCCCCCCTTCTCATCGCGAAATAATGCGCGACTTATAATTATCAAATATCTCAATAAATTGCCCCTCATGCCCGCCTAGCTGTACCATCTCAATTCTCTCATTCCACTGCGCAATCAGTTCATATTTATTGATAGTTTTAGACTCTGACATCCACGGGATTACATCCCAGTATGCTGCCGCGGGAATAATATAATATACTTTCTTGATACCTGCCCAGTATGCTGCACTCAAGCACATGAGACAAGGCTCAACGACGGTGATCAGTGAGTAGTTACGAATAATTGGCGTGTGTTCTTTCTTACATGCTTGTTCTATGACAAGGCGTTCCGCATGGGCAGTAGCGTCACAATCTGAAGCAACCTTGCTTTCTGATTGGTAGACCAGTTTGTTCTCCGAATCTAGTAGTAATGCACCATTGGGCAAGTTACCCTTCTCCGCAGAAGAAATTGCGAGTTGCCGCAACGCAACAAATTGCTTACCGGTCAAGATTTCTTGGTGCAAAAATTTATGCATACTGCTTAAAATACTGCGTGAAATAGTGTTTTATTTCCGGTCGATAATTCTGCCGTCCTGCTGCTGATTTTTTCGATTTGCGTCTGAAAATCGAAGCTGCTTTCTGCATTCCCACAATCTTAAACAGTTGTTGCACGTCATCCCAATCGCCGTAATTCAAAACCGCTTCAACAACCGAGTCCTCTGAAAGTTGCGAAGTGTCCTTAACGTACCAGATCAAATAGCGTCGTTCCTTGATGAAATTAGCTAGGGTCATGATTTTGTTTTACCATATAGCTCAAACCCTGCCTTTTGAAAATCCTGATCAAACGCAAATGCAGTCGTAATGTTTTCGAGCTTCATCGTGACAAAACTTACGCAGTCAACAAAACTCAATCGGCGTGAACTGTGATTCATCCAGTATTTTTTTGCAGCATCGTGGATTTGTTGCGTTATCCAAATACACTGAACCTTGCCAATGTCGGCAGTAAACTGAGTTGCTGTTTTGACACCAAGGCGATTCTGTAATATGGACATAGCCTCAACGATCACATAGTTGTGGATACACAAACTCTCCCCTGACTCATATAGTCTCTGGAGTAATCGCTGCGCTCTTTGGTGCTTTTCGTCTGTTTTACTTGCCAGAGCAATGATTGCTGAACTATCAAAAAAAATCATACTTGGTCTTTAAGGATGGCCTTTGCAAAAGCCTCATCGTGACGGACGGAGATAGTTTTGGCACCAGCTCCAGTAGCCCTACCAGAAGCGATGAACTTAAAATCTTTCGGCTGCCATTGTGGCAGTTGTGTATTGATATCCAGTGCCTGACGAACAAATTTCCTCACCAAGGCAGCCATTGAGCTTTTTTCTAAAAAGGCACGGTCGCGTAACTGTTCCCACACAAATTTTTCTAATTGAATTTGGGTTCGTATCATATGATTACATCATAACAGCATGCTTACAGTCTGTCAATCTTCACCCTTGCCTGCTTCATGCTATCCCTATCGCGCACCGTAACAGTATTATTCTCCAGCGTTTCAAAATCGATCGTTATGCACTTGGGCGTACCAATTTCATCTTGTCGGCGGTAGCGCCGACCGATGGCGCCTTTTTCGTCGTAAAATGCCCGCTTGGTATGACGCACCAACTCATATACTTCGCGCGCCTTCACAACTAGTTCCGGTTTATTCCGTAGTAAAGGAAATACAGCGATTTGGTATGGCGCCAATTCAGGATGCAACTTTAGTACTACGCGCGTTTCGCCCTCGCCCTTACTTTCGCCATCTCCCTTGCCTGCGCTCGCAACTTTCTCCTCACCATACGCATCAATCAAAAACATTGCCAATAAGCGATCAACGCCGCACGACGGCTCAATAACATACGGCAGTGGATCCTCAATTTTTTCGCCTGAAAACTTCTCGTGCTGCTTCAGGTCAAAGTCCTGACGATTTACGATTCCCTCGATCTCTCCCCATCCAAACGGGAACTCGTACTCAATGTCGCTCGCTGCCTTCGCATAATGCGCCAATTCATCGGACCGATGGTCGCGCAGCCGTAGCCGTGCCGGAGACACGCCCAAATCTTTATACCACTGCAACCGCTCCTCTTTCCATCGCGCGAACCACTCGTCCGCCCTATCAGCAGGTGTGAAAAATTCAATCTCCATCTGTTCGAATTCCCGCATTCGGAAAATAAAGTTCCCTGTGGTGATTTCGTTGCGAAATGCCTTGCCGATCTGCGCGATACCAAAGGGTAACTCAACCCGCATCGAGTCGCGCACGTTCTTGTAATTAATAAAAATACCTTGCGCAGTTTCCGGTCGCATATAAATACGGCTTTCGTCAGATTCCACCGGACCCCACGACGTCCGAAACATAAGATTAAATTGCTTTGGCTTTGACAGCTCACCCTTACATTCGGGGCAGGTGTTATTCGCAACATGTTCCGCTGGTACATGATCAACACGAAATCGCTTATGGCACTTCTTGCATTCGACGAGCTTGTCATGAAACCCCCCTATATGACCGCTCGCTTCCCATACGCGCGGATGTAAAAAAATACTCGAATCCAACCCCACAATATCTTCCCGCGACTCCACATTTCGCTGCCACCACAAGCGCTTTATGTTCATCTTCATCTGTACGCCCATAGGACCATAGTCGTAACTCGACTCAAGTCCCCCATAGAGTAAAGAGCCAGGGTAGATAAATCCCCGGCGTTTTGCGAGCGAGATAATTGTCTGCATGTCAGGCATGGTCGTGCGTGTAAATCGGAAGTAACGCGGCGCAAAATGTTAGTTCGCTACGATAACCGCCTTGCGCCCCGCAACGGACGAGTCAGATGGCAGCGCTGTTGTAATTACGGACGCTGTCGTCGATATCTGTTCTCCCGTATATTCATCAATACCACTAAGTTCTGACTCAAGCAAGAGCACGCCCACCTGATCAATCATTGATGGCGATGGGCGAAGCTGCACCTGGAATACCGATTCAATAACCGGCAATGCGATTCCAGTAGTCGCAGGCACGCGCCCCACATTCCATACTACCTCCTTTGAGGACGCATTATATGTTATCGCCCCCGTGCGCGATGTAATATCGTAATGATCAGTCCATGTCACTGCCGTTGGTAACTTCGCCTTCACCACAACATCCCGGAGATCGTTGGCGGTATTGAGAATTTGCCAATGCACCGTGTAACTCGTATCGCTTCCCACGCGCGGCGGTATCGACCCGCTGTTATCAATTCCGCTTGAAGGATCTGTATAAAACCCTGGAGCTTTCAACACAGTCGTTGTTTTCAGCTTTGTCACCAATGATGTTTCTTGACCCACAGAATCTACGCCGAGGAATCGAGGCACAATATCAGTGCCAATCTGCCCGACGACTTTAATAAAAAAATTTTTGTCGTTAAAACTGTTAATGGGGAAACGATCCTTGAGTTGTACAATGAAATCAACTGACCCTTCCTCTCTGGGCTCAAGCGATAATAATTCGGGAACCTCGAGTGCGGTCCAGGTGATCTCATTTGTGGTTACGTCGAATGCGCCGCTCGCCACGACTGACTTCACGTCAAACATCGAGCCCACCAATTGTGCCTTCAAAAATACTTCCTGTAGCGGCACATCGAAGTCATTGCGAAATTTAATAGTGTACACCAATTTTTCCCCGAGAGATGCGTTGTATTCCTCTTTCCGGTTAACTAACAATTGTATAGACAACGGCGACGCCACTAAGCGCGTTACTTTTCGCTCGCTCGTAAACAGAATCACTTGCTCGCCATTTTGGCGCTCAATAAATGCCTCAAGCACCATATTTTCGTCGGGCTCTCCTTTAAATATACCATTGATAGAAATCGTTCCCTCCTCGCCTTGTGAAAGCCGATCGATGTTCCATATCGTGTTGTCTTGCTCGCCGATCGGCCGTGACGCAACAAAGGTAAATCCCCGCGGATACTGCACGCGCAGCCGCAAATTTTCAAACGCAATCTTTGAGGTATTTACGTAATTGATCGTGTAGAACACCTCTTTGTTCGACAAGCTCTCCTTCGGCGCGTCAATAACAATATTGATGGGGAC
>Ga0209542_10015293_pt1 | contig 12907 bp, 18 predicted proteins | sample RifCSPhighO2_01_FD_184028 | JGI IMG/M metagenome (GOLD analysis project Ga0209542, IMG submission 184028) | Soil microbial communities from Rifle, Colorado - Rifle CSP2_plank highO2_0.1 (SPAdes) (version 2) | ecosystem: Environmental > Terrestrial > Deep subsurface > Rock core/Sediment ... | reverse complement strand
TTTCCTGCAGGGACTCATGAAAGCAATGAACACGCCGACACCGCCACCGGCCGCTCCGTCGCAGCCATGTTCCACGGACCCCAATATTTACGCTCAGCAGGAACAGCAATATCAGCAGTCGCTCCAGCAGTACAACTATCAGCTCCAGCAATACAACTATCAGATGCAACTCGACGCTACGTACGGCAGGAACAACCTGATGCCCACAGCTCCGCTTCCCGCCCAGCCTTCGCGCTGCACCCCTTCTACTCAACAGCAATGCGCGAATCAACCACAACAACCGCCCGCCACGTACTGCAATGTCGGCTACTGGCAAGCGGTCTATAATGGCGCGTGCATCGGGAGATGGGATTGTATTGCGACCACGGCCACCTCGACCACCGCGACCACCACCCCTCCCACCGCGACACTCTCCTGCCAGCCCCAGCTCGCGGACGTCGGCATGACGCTCGCCATCTCGTACTCCTGCTCCTCCGGCACGGCATCAAGCACCGGCTTCGCAGTCACCTCGCAACCTTCCGGCACCGCGTCGACCACCGTCGCCAATCCTCCCGCAGGAGCCAACACCGCCACGTACTCACTCACCTGTACCGACCAAGGCAAGACCGCGGGAGCCCAATGCTCCGTACAAGTCTCACGTCCCTCCATCATCCTCGTCGCCAACCCCCGCACCGTCCCTATGAACGGCACCTCACTCCTGGGCTGGATAACGAGCGGCATGCAATCCTGTGTCATCTCCAGTCCCGACCAGGCTGACTTCACCTCGCGCAACGCTCCTAATACGAGTCCCAACGGAACAGCGACGACACTCCCGATTTCCTCGCAAGCGCGGTATCTTCTTCACTGCGAGACGGTCGCCGGCGGTACCAGAGACGCGACGACCACCGTGCGGGTGCAACAGTAGGCCGACTACAAGCCGAAAAATTCGAGGATTTTGTGCGAGACCGGCTCTTTCATCGGCACCTCTTCAACGAGTTCGCGCAAATATAGGCGCACGGCGTGCGGGTCGATGTTTTCCAGTGGAATGATGAGGTTCGGCGCCATGAATTTGGTGGTATCAACGAGAAGGAGCGGATGCGGACCGTTCTCCTCCTCCACCCAGAACGAAATTATTTCTTCGTAACGGTGCAGAGTGTCGCCGGTGCGTATGCCGCGGTCCGATATCTCAAACCTCACCAAGTCGGGCGGCACATTGGCGAGCATGGCGAACACGAGTGCCGCGACGAGTATGAGTACCGCGAAGAGAACGTCGTGAAAAAGGATGCTGGTGAGCGCGGCGGAAACGGCGACGATTCCGAGCGCCCAGAACCAATCACTCCCGCGCGGAATGTGCTCGTGCTCGTATGCGCTCCAACGCAAGACCGTCCTTGATGGCGGCATAATGTGTCTATTGTAACACCACGTTATAAACAAAAACCCCCGTCGCGTCAGACGCGACGGGGGATTGTCATTTCAGCTTACGGAGAGACGAAGTTGTTACAGCCTTGCACGCGGTTGTTGTTGGCAGCTTCCATACAGAAGCCGATGGTGTATGTGCCTCCGTTGGCACTGAGGTACGTGTAATCGTACGTCGGGGTCTGCGGGTCTTTCGGTATCGACGAAATGACACCAGCTCCGGTAAGAGCCGTTGAAACGGCATCTGCTCCGGTAAGGGTTGTTGTGGCAACGGCGGTCGGGTAGTTGTTGTTGTCGTTGTTGTAGAGCGCGAGCGCTTTCTGTATCGAGTCCACGTCGGCAAGACGGCGGGCGTCGCGCGACTTGACCCGCGCCGTATTGAGCGAAGCGAGTACGATAGACGCGAGAAGGCCGATAATAGCGATAACGACGAGTAATTCAATAAGGGTGAATCCTCTCTGCAGCGATTTTTTCATATGCGCGCATTGTAGCGCCCCTCATAAAGCGCTCAAGGGGTGGGTGTGCACATCTTTATGACTGCGGACTGGTATACTGGATGGGTGGCTGAGCGATATAAAAGGAAACCGAACACAAACTGCGTCGTCTGTAACGCGCCCGTGTATCGACGTCCGATACTACTTCAAGCCAGCAAAGGCAGGGCATTTTGTAGTCTTCTTTGTTATGGGATTTCGCAAAGAAAAGAAACGCCTTGTGTTGTCTGCGGCAGCCCAATCCTCGCAAGTAAACATGCGCGAACATGCAGTCGGGCATGCTCAAACAAATACAGGACTGGTATTAAGTATAAAATCGGGAGGCCGTTGAAAGATAAAGTCAAAAATCAGCGAGCCCTGAAAATTCGTTTGATCAATCAGCGAGGGACAAAGTGCCAGCGATGCGGGTTCGCTAAACTCGAGATATTGCATGTGCATCACAAGGACAGAGACAGAACGCATAATGAATTAGATAACCTTGAACTAATTTGTCCGAATTGTCACGCAGAAGAACACTACTTAGAAAATAGCTGGCTCAGTGGTAATGTAAGCGACTGAAGAGGGAGGGGTCGGATAGCGGTTCATTCCAGCGCACTTGAAATGCGCCAGGTCGCAAGGCCTCGTGGGTTCGAATCCCACCCCCTCCGCACAGATGGAAAGCGTGTACATGGTAGTATTTTAGAGGTCGTAAAGGAGCCCGGAAAAACACTCGTCTTGCCGGAGTCTTGGCGAAGCGCAGGTCGGCTCGCGGCGCCCATCCGCAGTCCGCCAGCCGGCGGACGGAGAAGGGAACCATGCGGTGTGGGGGAAAGAAATTTTTATTCATACAATTCAAGAATTATGATAGTCCGATATTTTTTGCAACGGTTAGGATTTCTCTTTATTATTTTTGCCTTAATTGTTCCTGCTCACTTTGCATATGCAACTCCTCCTTCTATTCCTTGCTATCGCTACAGTCTCAGAGAAATTTACGCAGTGAATCAAAACTCTCTTCCTGATGGCGTGTCATTCGTTGACCTTGGCATACCGTACCTGCAAAATATTAGTCATCAACCGCTTGTTTTTAATATTCCAGACGAATATCCCTACAAGCTCGTCGATGGCAAGGAATACTTCAAACGCACCGGCGAAACTCAGTGGTATGAGTACGGATATGAACCACCTGCTCATTCCCTGTATGAGCTAAGCCATCTCTATAACGAAATTCCTCCAGCCAGTTATTCAAATACCACAAAGCCAGAGCCAATTGCACCCGTACTTTTTTCTTTACCGGCACAGTATGGTGAGAGGCCCGTTACAATCACTGGCACTGTTTCATACGAGCCAGTGGATCGTGATTGCTACACGACGAGAGGTTTCTGGGCTGTAGTATTCGAATTCTTTGCATCTCTCAAGTTCTGGTAATTTCAAAGAACGGCTGTATTCACTTCGCAAATTTTCGAATGTATTCAGTCAAAGAAAAACTTGAAATTGCCAGCGGGGGTGCTCGCCGCCACCCCCACCGGGGAGAGCAGTTCGAGCTATCTCGTGCGTAGCCGCCCCCGGTCGCCATGGCTGGCTTCGGCGGACACAGTCCGAAGTAGTATAATCCGGCACATGGCAGCAAATATGTCCGTCACACTCAATACAGGCGCCTCGATGCCGCTTATCGGTCTTGGTACGTGGAAATCGGCTCCGAACGAAGCGGGCAATGCGGTAGCCTGTGCGCTCACTGAGTGCGGGTACCGGCACATTGATTGTGCCGCGGCGTACGGCAACGAAAAAGAAGTCGGCGCGGCGCTTGCGGGAGTTTTCAATGAGGGAAAAGTACGTCGGGAAGATGTCTTCATCACAAGCAAGTTGTGGAACATAGGACACAAGCGTGAAGCGGTGCGCCCCGCGTGCGAAGCGACGCTCCGGGACCTCGGACTCGAGTACCTCGACCTCTACCTCATGCATTGGGGGATGGCGACGTCCGATTCGCATTGGGCGATTGATAAGAACGGCGTCCTCGCGCTTGAGCCCGTATCGGTGCGGGAAACGTGGGAGGCGATGGAAGAGCTTGTGAGTGCCGGCCTCGTAAAAGCGATAGGAGTCGCCAATTTCTCAGTGGCGCAACTCATCGACCTTCTTTCGTACGCAAAAGTGAAGCCCGCGATGAATCAGATAGAGATGCATCCGTATTTGCAGCAATCGCGTCGTGTTGAGTTTTGTCAGTACCGCGGCATCGCGGTAACCGCGTATTCGCCGCTCGGTTCTCCTGGCAACAAGAGGCCGGATCTGCCCGAGTTGCTCGCGGACGAGACGGTAAAAAAAATCGCGCTTTCGCATGCAAAGACCCCCGCGCAAATCCTGCTCCGATGGGGTATGCAGCGGCAGACGGTCGTCATACCCAAAAGCACCCACGAGGGGCGGATACGGGAAAATATCGGCGTGTTCGATTTTGAACTTTCAACATCCGAAATGACGGAAATTGCTGCCCTGGATAGAAAACTCCGTTTCGTGGACCCGTACGAGTGGGGGAAGATCGCGTACTTTGACTAACGTTCCTATGAAGGTCTATACCGGAATCGTGGAAGCGGGTTCGAAGCGTGCGGCCGCACTCGGGTATCCCACGATAAATATCCCGCTCGCGGATACGGACGTGTCCGGAGTCTTTGTGGCGTTGGTCAAAGTCGGAGAAGAGAAGTACGAGGCGGCGGCGTTCGCCGACCAAAGGCGCAAGCTCCTCGAAGCGCACCTATTGGATTTTGCAAAGGATTTGTACGGGTGGAATGTAAAAATAGAGTTGCTCAAAAAGATACGGGAGAACAAAAAATTCACGGACGACGAAACTCTGCGTGCGGCGATAGCCGGTGATGTTGCCGCCGTGCGCGCGTACTTTACTAAGTAGTGTTAGAATGGCCGCCACTATGACACCGCGCCGCTCCATCGTCCTGTTTGGCCCTGCGCTCGTTTTTCTTGCGGCCGCACTCTGGGCCACCGACGCGCCCTTCCGTACGCACCTCACACAGGGACTCAGTTCCAATTTCATCGTCCTCAGTGAGCACGTCATTTCCGCTCTCATAGCAATTCCCATCCTCTTATTCAATTGGGGGCATCTCAAGAACATCTCCGCCCGCGAATGGTTCGCAATTCTCTTCATCGGTGTTTGCGGCTCGGCGCTCGCTGCGGTCGCTTTCACCGAATCGTTCCACTATGTGAATCCTTCAGTTTCCATCGTGCTCCAGAAAATTCAGCCGCTTATCGCCATCGCGCTTGCTTGGTGGATGCTCGGCGAGCGCATGCACAAGAATTTCTGGCTGTGGACCATAGTCGCACATAGCGCCGCCTACCTTGTGAGTTTCCCGAATCTCGTACCGCAAGTCTACGCGGGTGAAACATTCAATCCGAATTTCACCGGCGCTATGCTCGCGCTCACCGCCGCGGCGCTTTGGGGGGCCTCGACCGTCTTCGGTAAATACGTCTTGCGCACGGCGGCATTCCAGACGCTCACGTCGCTGCGCTTTGTGGTCGGACTCATTTTCCTCATCATTCTCAATGCAGCGCAGGGCACCTTCCCGGCTGCGGGAGTTATTACAGGCACTGATGTGCTCTTCCTCTTTATCGTCGCGCTCACCTCGGGCGTCTTCTCACTCTTCCTCTACTACTATGGTCTGCAATTCACCAAAGCCTCAATCGCGACTATCGCCGAACTCGGCTTTCCGCTTGCCGCGGTATTTGTAAACGCGTACTTCATCCCCGGCAATCAAGCGGTGGGCACCTACTTCGGCCTCTACATCGGCCAGTGGATTGGCACAATATTGCTGCTCGTCGCGATGCTCATGCTCTCGCGCGTGAACAGGGAAGAGGTCGCGCTGTAGCCTGTGACTCTGCCAGGCAGACGGTGTACTCTGTCCGGATGACACGCATCATGGTCTTCGGTACGTTCGACATGGTCCACGAGGGGCACGTGGATTTTTTCCGCCAGGCGCGTGCGCTTGCACCCCAGCCGCACCTCATCGTCTCTGTCGCGCGCGACCCTATCGCCACGCGTATCAAAGGTGCCAAACCGCGGCGCTCGGAAAAAGAAAGACGTTCGCTCCTTGAACGGAATACGCTCGTAGACGAAGTCGTTCTCGGACAGGAAGACGGCTATATTGAACACATCGCGCAAGCGAAGCCGGATATCATCGCCCTCGGATACGACCAATCGGGAGAGTACGTGAGTAATTTGGAAAAAGATTTGCGGGCCGCCGGACTGCCGGCAAAAATCGTGCGGCTTTCCGCATTCAGGCCGGAGGTGTATAAAACATCCAAGCTAATATGAAATACCTCGGCATAGATTACGGCTCAAAGCGGGTAGGGACCGCGATTTCAGACGCGGACGGCAGTATCGCATTTCCGCGTTCGGTACTTCGCAATGACGGAGCGCTCATGACCAACATCGCGAAGTTGGTTGCGGACGAAAAGGTGGAGAAGATAATCGTCGGCGATACGCGCTCCCACGGAGGCAAGGAAAATCCCGTGACTGCGGAAGCGGAGGCCTTCGTCGCCGCACTCCAAGCTGCCGTTGCGGTGCCCGTGGAGCGCGTATGGGAAATGTGGAGCTCGGTGGAAGCCTCGCGCTATGCGCCGGAAGGGAAGGGCCACGACGACTCATCCGCCGCCGCGATAATTTTGCAGCGATTTCTTGATACGCACGGAACAGCGTAGAATGTCACCATGCCCGAAATCCAATACGACGATTTTGCGAAGCTCGATATCCGCATCGGCACGGTCGTTGCGGCGGAATTGGTGCCGGAAACCGACAAGCTCATCAAATGCACGGTGGATTTCGGCGAAGAAATCGGACAGCGCACGATTGTTTCGGGGATTGCACAGTGGAAAAAGCCGGAGGAGCTCGTTGGTCGCCAGTTTCCGTACATCGTCAATCTCGCGCCACGCATGTTGCGCGGAGTAGAGAGTCAGGGGATGCTTCTCGCGGCCTCGGATGAGGATGGCGTCGCACTTCTTACTCCTGAACGCACACTTCACGCGGGAACGCGCCTCAAGTAGTTTTTTCGCGGTTATAGTCGCTACGCTCCTTTAGCCGTCGCTCGTTCGGAAGTGTGAACTAGTTCACACTTCTCTCTCTACGCTAGGCTATAATAGCAAGATGAGACTTGCCGTAAGCGGATTCTCGTCGGGTGCAAGCGCACTCTCGCACACCCTTGCGCGATGGTTTCCCACGCCCGCGTTGATTGCGCCGCGCGCCGCGGGCATCGATATTTCAGATTCGTCGATAAAATGGCTCGTCCTCACGCCTGATGGCGGGCGGTACCGGGTACAGGGTTGCGGCGAAGTGCCTCTTGCAGAGGGTGTCGTGAAGAACGGCGTCGTCCAAGATGTTGACGCACTCGGGCAGTCGCTCGCGGAGCTCAAAAAGGACCTCGGCGGCGTAGAATGTGCGCATGTCGCTCTTCCGGAAGAAGCCGCGTATGTGTTTGAGATGCACGTACCGGAGGGCACGCGGCGTGAACAGGCGCTTTCCATGATCGAGTTCGGATTTGAGGGCCGCGTTCCCATCGCGCCGGGAGCCGCGGTATATGATTTCGATGTCATCCAGAAGCATGACGATGGGGCCGGCGAAGCGATCGGCGTCACCGTTTTTCCGCGCGAGCTCGCCGAGAGTTACGTGGCCGCTTTCAACGCCGCGGGCATCGACCTTCTTTCGCTTGAGATTGAAGCTCGTTCCATCGCGCGTGCGGTCTCGTCGCTTGCCCCCGACGAGCCCATTACGCTGCTTGTCGATTTCGGACGCGCACGCACGGGATTTGCGGTCATCAAACGCGGCATCCCCATCTTCACTTCCACGGTAGAGGTCGGTGGCGACGGCATCACGCGCGCGCTCATGAAGCAACTCTCAATATCGGAAGAAGAGGCGACCGCTTTCCGCGACGAGCAGGGACTGCGCGTCGCGCGCGGCACCAACTCTCCCGGCTTTGAGGCGGTCATGGGCATTGCGTCCGTGCTCGCCGACGAAGTCGCCCGCCATTACCGCTACTGGGACACGCGCCGCAATGAACACGGAGAGCGAATGACGCCCGTGGGTCAGGTAGTTCTTGTCGGCGGCAGTTCCAATCTCAACGGTCTTGCCGACTTTCTCGCTGCCCGCGTGCATGCCCCGACCATGGTGGGCGATGTCTGGCAGCACGTATGCAACTTCGATGAATATATTCCGCCGATAAACCGTAAATCGTCCCTGCAGTACGCGACCGCCGTCGGTCTCGCACTCCGCTCACTTCCCGTATGAGTAATCTTCTTCCACTCAGTGCACAAAGGGCAGTGTGGAGGCGGTACCTCGCGCGCCTCATCGTCGCCGGTTCTCTCACCATGATAGTGGTCGCCTTCCTCTCCGGCCTCGCTCTCTTGCCGGGTTACCTTGCGCTCCATAGTGAGCAGAGGCCAGCGTCTGATGTGGTAATGCCCGCTATTGTGTCGGATAAAGCCGACCGGGAGGCAGCCGTTCGCACGCAGGCGCTCATCGCGACGCTCGCTCCCCTCGTATCTGCGACGACGACGCCGACCGAAGCGATTGCCGCGGCGCTTGCGCTGCGACCGAACAGTATCTCAATCGACCACGTGGTATATACGGCAGGAACTCCATCCACGGTCATGCTTGTCGGAATGGCGTCGGCGCGAGAAGCGATCAACGCATACCGTCAAGCACTCGCTGCGGACCCGCAATGGAAGTCGGTGTCAGTTCCTGTCGGCGATCTCACGGGCGCTCCCGGCGGCAGGTTCTCAGTCACTCTTTCAAGAGATTTTTGAACGTATGAGACTCACCACGTACATCGCATGGATATTGCTCGCGGCGGCGCTCGTTGCCTGGGTCGGCGTCGGTTTCTTCGCGTGGACGATTGCGGGAGAAGAGAGCGACCGTGTCGCACGCATCGACCTCGCGGAGACCTCGTCTATGAAGCTCAATTCCGCGATACGCATGCGTGCGCTCGCGCTTGATACCAAAGCTGAACGCGCGCAGCTTGAGCGGTTTCTCGACATCGATGTGGTTTCTGTCGCGAACCAGATCGAGGCGGCGGGGAAGGCGGCGGGGGTTACTCTGAAGCTCGGCACAGTCGCATCCGGCCGCGGGCAAGTGGTCTCCGGCGGCGCTGCGATAAAAACAGTGGAATTCTCCGTGGACGCCGAAGGAAAGTTCTCGGCACTCATGCGTGCCGCGGAATTTTTCGAAGCGTTACCGGTGGTTTCGTCGCTCGTGAGGCTCGACATCGAACGCGTACCGAGTTCGGGAGGAGCACCGGGCGCAAATTCGTGGCGCATGAATGCGCGCATCCGTGTCTTTACCACTTCAGATATCTCGTCATGAGCTTCGGCGGCAACATATTCGGGAGATTGCGCGACATCGCTACGGCACGGCGCGAACCGGAAGGAGTCCGGATACTGGCCGACATCTACTGGAGACTATTGCTCGTAACCGCATTTCTCATGCTGGTCCTCGTGTTTCTGTACAGTGCGTCGAGCCTGACGCGTATTTTGGAAGATCTCGGAGCGACCGTTGATACCAGATCGCCGCCGCCGCCCGCACTTAATCACGCACAACTCAGTGCCACTATTCGCGGATTTGAGGCGCGCCGGGTGCAATTCGACGATCTGAAAATACATCCTCCGCGACCGATTCCGGACCCGGGCAAGTGACGCGTTGACCGCACGCCCTCGCGCGGCTAGGATTGATGAGCTGCTGCCCTCGTAGTTTAATGGATAAAACTCCGGACTTCTAAGCCGGCTATGGAGGTTCGATTCCTCCCGGGGGCAAAACGATTTTGGTGCGCGGTGAGGGATTCGAACCCCCGACCCTCTCAGTGTAAATGAGATGCTCTAACCAACTGAGCTAACCGCGCGAACCCACATCATAGACGAAGATATTGTTTTCTAGAAGTCCTGATGGTATAGTCTCGCTTCATGGCGAATACAGTTAAAGTCTCATCCGTAGATATGGATGCACGCAAGAACCTCGACCTACGGCCGGGGGACACGGTGCGCGTCTGGCAGAAAATCGAAGAAAAGGGCAAGACCCGTCTTCAGGCATTCGAAGGACTCGTTCTGGCGCGCAAACACGGCACCGAAGCGGGCGCCACCTTCACCGTGCGCCGCGTCGCAAGCGGTGTCGGCGTAGAAAAGATATTTCCTCTTTACTCCCCGATGGTGGACAAGATAGAGCTCGTGAAGCGCTCGCGCGTGCGCCGTGCAAAACTCTATTTCATACGCGAAAAAGTGGCCCGTGAAGCTCGCCGTCAGTTGCGCCGCACGCGGCTCATGGTCAACGTCTCCGGAGTGACGAAGCTCGTCTCCAAAGAAGAGGTTCCGGAAGTTGAAGCAAAAGAAGAAGCGGAGGTTGGAACTCCTGCAAAAAGCGAGTAACGCGCTCTTTTTATTTATCAACAATTGGTAGACACTATTACCTTGAGATATGGTATTGTCTACGCATGGGAAAGAGAGGACCAAAACCCGGGTTTAACGCGAAAAGAAGGATTGACACTACGTGGTCGCCGAAACTCGCGTATGCAATCGGATTGCTTGCCACGGACGGGTGTCTCTCGCCCCCGGGCCACCTCATCGACTTAACGTCAGGAGACCGTGAACAACTCGATAATTTTTGCACATGTGTTGGAGTAGATTTTAATATCACGACAAAAAATGGCGGTAATGGGAAGGCATACCTGCGTGTGCAATTCAAAAGTGTCCTGTTCTACGAGTTTCTTTTGTCGATAGGGCTTACCCCCGCGAAGTCAAAGACACTCGGACCACTTCTGGTTCCTGACAAGTATTTTTTTCACTTTTTGCGGGGCGTTTTTGACGGAGACGGAAGTACGTACTCATACTGGGACTCCCGCTGGAGGTCGAGCTTCATGTTTTATATATGTTTTGCGTCAGCAAGCAGAGCGTTCATTGACTGGCTTCGGGAGAATATTGAGCGTCGACTTTCTGTCAAAGGTCATGTTACATCGGCGAAGAAAAAAGTCTGCTATCAGCTGAAATACGCCAAAAGTGATGGTCTGAAGATCCTGAGGAGGATGTATCGTGATGCAACAAAAGGCACGTATTTGTCACGCAAGCGTTTGAAGATTATCGAAATGTTGGCTATAGTAGGCGAGCAGTTGTAAATGCGCAGGTGGTGGAACTGGTATACACGTACGTTCGAGGGGCGTATGCCGTAAGGCTTGGGGGTTCAAGTCCCCCCCTGCGCACAAAAAAAGAGCCCGGTTTTGTTATAGTTACTCGATATGGCACTTTTCACGGGTAAGGGTGATGAAGGGACGACGAAATTGTTCGATTCCAATCCGGGACAACGCGCGTCCAAGGCAAGTCCGATTTTTGAATGTTTGGGAATGCTCGACGAGCTCAACACGCTCGTCGGGTGGTGCAAAGCGGGGTGCGCGGACGACCTTCTCGTGCAAGAGAGGCGGATGAAGATAATTTTGCACGATGTGCAGGACCACCTCTTTACTCTGCAGGCGGAAGTCGCCGGTGCGCCGAAAAATATTCCTCTCTCAAGCGTTGAAGCGCTCGGCGTCCTCATCAACCGTATCGAAGGGGAGATGCCGCCCATAAAGACATTCCTCGTGCCGGGCGGCACCGAGCTTTCCGCGCGGCTCGATATTGCCCGTGCGGTGGCGCGCCGCGCCGAGCGCCGGCTCGTCACACTGCATGAATCCGGCGAGCGCACCGTGAGCGCATCGAGCCGCGCGTACGCGAACCGTCTCTCATCGCTTCTCTACGCGCTCACGCGCCTCGTCAATCATCAGGCGGGCGTGATCGAAAACCCGCCCGAATACCGCGCATAGTATGGTACGCCCGCGACTTCCGAGGAGTGTTGAAGAGCTGGTGCATTGGTACGAACGGTACATCTCGCCGTTGTCGCTCGTCGCGGGATTTCTCGCGGATAATTACATTCTTCTGCGCCGCGTGGATCTCCTCAGCAGTAATCTGCTGCTGCTTTCGTACCTCACCATCGCCGCGCTCGGTATCATATCTATCCACGTTATAGAGTCGGGCCGCGTGCGTTCTCCATGGATACTTAAAATTGCGCCTGTCATACCGGTCGTCGTGCAATTCTCGTTCGGAGGTCTCTTCAGCGGCTACCTCTCGCTCTACAGCCGGAGCGCGTCCTTTCCCGCAAGCTGGGTCTTCGTCATTATCATCGCCGCACTACTGCTCGCCAACGAACGCTTCACACGCCTCTATGCGCGCTTCACGTTCCAGATCGGCCTCTATTTTACGGTGCTCTTCTCTTTTTTCATTTTCTTTTTGCCGGTCGTATTTCATGCGATAGGCCCGTACATGTTCCTCTTGAGCGGCGCGGCGAGCCTCGCCGCGATAGCGCTCTTGTTGCGCGGCGTCGGATTTTTTATGCCCGAGCTTCTGCGCACGGAGCGCACGCGTGTCGCCCGCATCATCGCGGTCATCTTCGTCATATTCAACATCCTCTATTTCGCGAATATCATTCCGCCCCTGCCGCTCGCTCTCAAAGATGCGGGCATCTACCACGGCGTCACGCGCATGACCGACGGCAACTATCTTCTTCTCGAAGAGCCTGTGCCGTGGTACGAGGTGTATCTCCGCTACAACACGGCCTTCCATCATTCGCCGGGTGAGAACGCATACGTATACAGCGCCATTTTTGCCCCGTCGGGACTTTCGACGACGGTTCTCCACGAGTGGCAACGGTATGACGAGGCGGATAGGCAATGGGTAACGACCAACACCGTACGATACCCAATCGTCGGAGGTCGTGACGGCGGCTATCGCGGATACTCATATAAGACGAATATTTCGCCGGGTAAGTGGCGCGTCAACGTCATCACGCAGTACGGGCAATCAATCGGGCGCATCTCGTTCACGGTGGTAGACGTCGCGGAGCCGGTTCACGTCATAGAAATCCTGCGATAAAAAGTCGCGTAATCGGGCCGAATTTGCTATAACTCTAGGTGTTTGATGGCGACCGTGGTGTAACGGTTAACACTGGAGCTTGTGGAGCTCTCGATCAGGGTTCGATTCCCTGC
>Ga0209542_10015292_pt1 | contig 12908 bp, 15 predicted proteins | sample RifCSPhighO2_01_FD_184028 | JGI IMG/M metagenome (GOLD analysis project Ga0209542, IMG submission 184028) | Soil microbial communities from Rifle, Colorado - Rifle CSP2_plank highO2_0.1 (SPAdes) (version 2) | ecosystem: Environmental > Terrestrial > Deep subsurface > Rock core/Sediment ... | reverse complement strand
TCGTACAAAACGGGGATTCGCATACGGCGACGTTTAATTGGTATGTCGTGGATAAAGCCAATGGGGCTGTTACAAAGGAATTTGAGTGAAACAAGAATTTACCTTCAAATTTTATGAAAAGTAAAAAGAGTCTGTAAAACAATGAAAAAAGTTTTAATCATAACGTTCATCGTAATCATTTCTGCAATAATCGGCGGCACAATGCTGTCAGAAACAGACGCACAGGTTGATATTCAGTATTGTCAAAATGAATACAGCGTCAGTCGCTCAAAGTGCATAGCGGATAATAAAGTTTGCAATGCGGCCTGTGGTGAAAATTATGATTGCAACCTGGCTTGTAACCTTGAAACAAACTCGTGCGAGGATGCGGCGGTCGATCGGCAAAGAAGGTGTTTGGGGGTGTGGCCATATGATCAGTCAACCGATCAGGATTTGCCAGTGGTGGATGTAAATCCTGTTCCGCCGGAAAGCCCGCCGCAAACAACGATTCCTCAGCCGACAGCTTCCCCGACCACCGGGACAAAATTGCCGGATCAGCCATCGTTTGTGCCGCTACCTCATAAAGGCGGATATATATATGGAGGCGGAAGAGACACCCTCACAGTTACATATATTGATAAAGGTATTACATACACTCCCGCGCTTGTAGATACAGTGCCGACAGAAAACATGTTTAAGGATCCTGTTTTTGTAGAGAGTCCGGATATGGAAAAATCTAAGCCTTGCGCCGGCGCAAGCTGTACCATTCTTGTAAAATTTCAAGGGGACCAGAAGATGGTAAAATCTTGGCTTTGCGCCGGCGCAAGCTGTACCATTCCTGTAAAATTTCAAATGAAAACTGCTGATCTCGTGGCAACCAAGCCAAAACTTACTTTTAACTCTAAAGATGCCGGGTCCTCTTTCACTATTGATATAGGAAAATGGCTGGTTGATGCTAAAACGGAAAAAGGAACTTCAGAATTAAGCGATACAGAGGCGAGCGGAATATTACAGGAAAAGTTGGCGGAGATTCTTAATCGCGAGCAGGCAACAGAGGTTGATTCTGTGACTATTGAGGTTGGCTCATCTCCTACCGTATTAAGAGAGAGGATTAGCCAGTCGGAATATAACTTCCAACGATATCAATCCCAAACACCGCCCATTCTTCTTCAACTGGACCGAATAGGCCCAAATCCGTATAAAGTGCCAGAGGGGGTTTTTCGCGGGTCTTCTGTGGCGGTATATTCAGGCAGTAATGTGATTCTCTCGGTGACAGAAAACTCATATGTTGACATTAGGGGGCCCGAGGTATCCAACATTACTCAAGACGCAAACACAAATTCTGTTGGTGGCCCAAAAATTGTTGCCGAAGTAAGCGCTGGCAGCATGATTTATGTTGCTGGACGGTCTACCGAAGATACCATGTCTTCAATGTCTGATTTTTTTGGCGCGGTGTCTAATTATGGGGTATCACATAAAAAAACGGCGTATGGCATAGCGCATGATCCAGAAAGCGGGAAAAGCGTTATTGAAATATATGATGGGGAAATTGAAATATTTGACAGACAAACCGGCAAAGTGCTTGCTTCTCTTTCAACGGTTTTTGGCGCTGATATAAAACGTATTGAAATTGACGCGGACGGCAATATGAAAGAACAAATCGCCATTCCTCAATCTCAATGGGCAGAATTTGTTTTGAAAAATCAAGAGAAAACCTCCCGCTCGTGGCTTTGGATTATACTTGCTATTGCCACTGCTGCTGTCGGCTATCTCACGTATCGCAAAAAAGACACGCTGATGAAATTTTTTAAAAAGCAGCCAACGCAATGATTGTAAAAAAAATATTTCAACCCAAAACAATTTTTGTTGTTGTGGCAATACTGATTGGAGGCGGAATGTTTCTTATTTTGCGTAATACGGATATGGGTCAAAATCAGCAGTCAAACACAGAGATGCGGGCTGATGAAATTTGCGAAGCAGATGCCGATTGCGTGTTGGTTCAAGATGGATGGTGTAAAACAGTACTTGCAGTACACAAAAACAAAGAAACTGAATGGAAAGAAGAAAACGCAAAACAGGCTGAGACCGCAAGGCTAAATCGGCAGACGTGCGAACTCATGCCAGCTGAATATCTTGACATCGGGAATTTTAGAGCCGTTTGCAAGCAATCGAGATGCGTTGAGGAGTTGATTGTAGATAACTGAATTGTATTGACAGTGTGTTTTAAGTATAATACAAGACATGACCAAAAAAATAGTAATAGGAGTGGGGATATTGGTGGGGATTGTTGCCGTTTTAATGGCGACTGGAGTATTCAAGTTTAATGTGAGTGTGACCCCTTCCAGCAAGGAGGCTACGCAAAAAGAGTTCGTTCTGCCCGAAGGCTGGCAGAAATATACAAGCGGAGAGTTTGGCTATACTATTGCGTATCCGAGCGACTGGAACATAAAGGAGAATAACAATGCGGGGTCGCGCGAGTTGCTCATTACGGCCCCAGGAGGATCGGCGTTTGTGCGAGTAGCGGGCTTCATTGATCCTTCGATTAATTCTGCTGAGGCAATCGAGGCCTCAATGGTCGAATACAAAGCAAGCTTTAATGATAAACCCAACGAACAGTTAGAAAAATTCCAAAGCAAGATGCAGGGGGAGATTGGCGCATTTGAAGCCACTGGCCTAATGCTGGCCAATGACGTTCAATACCGATTTTTAGAGCGGGGTCTTTTAGCTACCAACGGCCGGGTTCTGATTATGCGGGGCTCAGTAAGTAATGCGGAAGGAACCATAACTCAAAAAGAGTTTGAAGAATTGTCCGCGACTGTCAGAAAAATAATGGATAGTTTTCGACCCCTGTAAATGATATAACCAATATGCTTCCGAAAGTTAAATTAGTAGCGATTTCCGTTAGTGTTGCCCTGTTGTTCCTCGTTGCGGCTTTTTTGTTTTTTAATCGCTCCCCAATTCCCTCCTATCACATTTCTCTTTCACCCAAAGAAGCGATTTTCGATGTCGCCCCCGCTCAGGCTCGAGCCAATATCTGCGGTGCGATAAGTGGCGGTTTTTACGATCAAATCTGTGATAGTAAGTTTGATAACATTTCCAAAAATGACGATGAAAAGCTTGTCCAGCTCTTTTCTCTAATTCAAAATATTAAGGAAGATACTACTATTTCTGACTACGACCGGTATTATCTTGCGAATCTTCTTCTTGTTTCTTTGCCGACCAAAGACAATCCCATCTCATCTGTATCCGAACTACGGAAAATAGCCGGCGAACTGATACGGCGCGCGGCTACGGCGGCGGCTTTTGCGAAAGAACCCGCGCCAAACACAAACATAAGAAATTTTGACGAGCAAATGGCGCGCGACATTGTATCAACGGTGTACGATTTGCCGAAAGGAGACAACGCTTGGGTTATTAATATTATGGTTTCTAAGTATGCCTGGGTGGATGGCCGACGCGAGCCCATTTATTCGGAGCAATATACCGAATCTTTTAATCCCTTTCCTGCAAACTCATCGGTTGTGCCGGAAAATATTACTTATCACTTAAAGTCATTTGTTAATTCAAAATCAGTTGGCATAGATGAGTCGCGCCCGAATATCCACGAAGGAACAAGCGTGATGATGGCGTATTCCTTTACTATACAGTCGTGGAATAGCCAAGGGGCTGGCCATGATGATGCTGCTCCTGAAACAAATCTAAAATCGAGGAAAAACTTCTCGGAGAATGAATACGACGGCACTGGTCATATGGATGAATTGCTGGCTATCTTGGAGCGGGTGGAACAAAATCCTTCTTCCAGTAAGATGGCGCAAAGGCGAAATGACGCCCTTAATGCCAGGAAGAACTATAAAAAGAGCGCAAAAGTTGAGACGCGTCCAGGCGCTTACGAATCGCCGCAATCAGATCCGAAATCATTAGAAGACGCTTACTTTGGTTTTAGCGATGGGCTTATGCCTAAGGCATGCGAGGCCATATTAGCTAAAATGCCGGCTTGGAAACGAGAGAAAAACAGTGATGGCGGTGTCGTACCCCATTATTGGGAGGAGTATATTAAGGACGGCAAAAATGTCGGCGGAATTACTGATCTTGGCACTTGCTCCACAAACATTATTTTTGAAGAGCGAGAAAGAGAGGATATGCAGATTGTCGTACGGGGTTTTGGCGTAACGCGAGAAAGAAATGAAGAATATCAGAAAGTACCAATAGATTCTAAATATGCGGGAGATTTTTTCAGGCCGACAACAGTGGAAGAAATATATGACAAAGAGAAAAAAGATTGGGTAGAGTTGGACAGAAATAAGTACGCTAAAAAGAACGAGTTCACGGACCTTATTGGAGACAAAGGATACGTTTCAACGTATTATTTTGATAGCGGCGATGAGATGCCTGATCCGTCGATCGATTCGCAATCCAAGATTTTAACCGGAAAGTGTGTTGTGTCTTTTTACGGCTATGCCGACAGGAAGTACAGAGAAGATTTTATCTATTATGGCAGTGAGCCACTCACCGACTCGGAGGGACGTCCTATACGCAGAGTTGGTACAAAATATCACTACACCGAATATCTTGAAGACGATCAGGGAAGAACATTAGGCAGTAAGGTGGTAAATGTCCATCCGGAGTTTGATCACGGCTTTCAGGAGCTACACCAAAAAATGATCTCGTTTGCGCCTCAAATCGTTGAGGCGGTTAAACCATTCTGCGGAAATACCCCTCCGGAACTGTAAAGTAATCAACTATGAAAAAATCAATGCGAGCTCGTAAACGGCGGGTTAGCACAGATTTCGCTTTTTGGATTTGTGGATCAGATTTGGTAAAATAATTTCAAAAGCATGCCCCGTAGGGAACTTGTTCTCCTTCGGGGTTTTCTGGCTCCCGAGTCCAAAGCTTATTATACTCCTTGAAGATTGGGTGTATATGGGGTTATTAAAGAAAAAGATGGCGCCCTTAGTGCGTAACTAAATCTCGTTTAGTTTTCCACTCATAATCTTGATTATATCAGTGAATATATTTATCTATAAAATCCCCGACAACTTTATTAACTTCCGAGCAGACGGAAGAGTCGCTCTTTTTCTTCTTGGGCTAAATCTTGGTAAAGAGGGGTTCGGTAAATATCTGCCTTTTCGTGAAGTTCGTCTTTGTATTCTCTGGGATATAAGTGGAAGTGCAGATGGTTCACATGAGTCCTGCTATTTTCAACATAGGGTTTATAATTTTGACGTATGTCACAACCAGAAGCAAGTTTCTCAAGAATTTTTGATTGAAATTCGGCAATCAAATCAAAAATTTCATCACGCTCTTCTTTCGAAAGATCCTTTATTTTACCTTCCATATGCCGCTTCGGAATAACCAAAAGATGCCCCGGCATTAACCGAGGATTGCTGAAAATCACGTAGGCATACTGTCCTTCCTTCAGGATTCTCTGTTCTTGCTTTGCGCTTGTGCAGAATGGGCAAGGTTCATTCATAGTTAAAGTCTACCAAAAAATCGCCCAGTTGGCGATTCTTCTATTCATCCTTGGCTAAGCCAAGGTGTGCCTGCCAGGGTATGTCCTGTGCAAGTCCGACTTGCACGCCCACTTCTACTACATTCCCGAGAGTGCTTTTCTACGAGCAGATGGCTTCATTGCCCGTATCTCAAGCATTCGTTTCTTTACCGCAAGTCTCTTCGGGCTTTTCTTTGAACGAGACTTTTTCTTGCTGCCTAATGCCCCTGGTCGTTTTGCCATGCTTCTTTTATTGGTTAATAATGCTGGCTCCCAAGTTCAAAGTTTATTATACTCCTTGAGGACTGAAAGTATATGGGGTTGCTAAAGGAAAAACTTCAAGCAATATCTGTCTAATCTCATTTATCCAAATTTTCGTTGTTATTGAAAACTCTTTCTATGATCTACATAAAAAATCCAAGTGTAATCAACGCAATCCCAATTCTTAACATTGTTAAATCTAAGAATAAAGAATAATACTTTTTACCTTCCGATGGTTCAATAAAACTACCATAATTCGGTATCGAAGAATATAATAAGGCAAAAGTTCCTAAAAAGTTAAAGAGCGAACCGAAAAGTCCGATACTCTCAGCGTGTTTCTTAATTTTTTCTTTCATATGTTTGTTAGACATCCGATGTCTAACACTCCCCTACTTACTGCTTTTAACGCGATTACTCAACCAAAGCAAAAACCCGCCGGGTGCTAGTGTTAAAACCACCACAAGGAAATTAGCGACATTGAGTGGGCTGAACAGCCAAAGGAAACTCCAGAGGCCTTTTCCAACAAAAACACCGATAGAACCAACTACTATTAGAGAAAATGCCAACACAAGCCAAACAACTCCTAATATCTTCAGAACCTTAGCCATAAGCTTAGTATATCAAAAAACCGCCTTCGTGGCGATTTCCTAAGCACTAACCAGACTTATTCGCTTTCCGATATATCTTGATCAGCAAAAATAACCACACTCCAAGCAAAACGATATCGCCAATTAGGTTCCTATAACCAAGCGCGAAAGGAAAAGAAAGTTCAAATGCTGGCGCTTCAGATAATTTTACTTTCCATTGCCAGAATATATTATCCACAAGGATAATTGCTGTAGCTACCCAAAATATAACTTTCTCGATTTTGGACATAATTAATTTTGTGGATACTTCTTAAAACACTCGGCTTTGTCTTTCTCTAAATTTTCGTTTATGTTGTCTGCGTTATAGCTCGGCAAACGACAAGAACACTCCTCGTTCTGCCTTTTAAAATAATCAAGAAGCCCCGCAAGACTGCTGTCATCAGTTATGCCTCTTTGCTTCTTATATTCCTCGTCTGTTAGCCCGTATTTTTTAAGGTATTCGTCATAAGAAAGCTCGTTAATATCTATACACTTACTTGTCAGCCTATCTAAAGCCTTACACTCCCTATCCCACTGGTTATGGTAGCTCTCCTCTGCGTTAGCTATGCAAGTATCTAATGCTTGCTCGGCTTCCTCTTTTACTTGTTGCTCGGCTAACTTTTCTTGCATTTCTTGCTCTATTTTAATCTGTTGCTGTTTCTCAATAGATCTCTGTTTATTATACTCAACCGCAAAGTAGAACCCTCCCAAAATAATAGCCGCTATCAAAATTACTGCAGGCAGTGATAACTTATTTATTTTTTCCAGTATTTTGTCCATACAGGCATCTTAGTTTATTATACTCCTTGAAGATTGGGGGGATATGGGGTTGTTGAGGGAAAAAATACATGGAATTTGATCATGAACAGGATGACTAGTTCCTCAGGTACAGTTTATGGAGTTTTAAGACCTGCTTTCATTTGAGGGATAATAGACTTGGCCTCCTCAATATCAAGAGCATAAGCAATACCCTGAGAATCTAGTAACCCATATGTGATAATCCCAATCACCTCACCATGGAGATTAACTAGAGGCCCTCCAGAATTGCCTTTATTTATTGCAGCATCTGTCTGTAAATATGTAAGACCATTTATGGTTCTATTTCTTGAGATGATACCTGCTGTCGTGCTTATGCTTTCTATATCGGTGGTAAAAGCCTTGGGATATCCCAAAGCAATCACGCTTTCCCCTATTTGCATACTTCCAGAACTCCCAAGAGTTACTGCCGAGAAACCGCTTTGTCTTACCTTGACTATCGCTAAATCATATGGCTTAGACCAACCAACAACATCTCCTAACAACACAGCACCATCTTCCAACACCACATGAACCACAGAATCTTCTCTTATTACATGCTCGTTTGTAAGTATGAAGCCTTCTGCATCAATAATGAATCCGGTGCCAGAACCGTATATGCCATACTCTGCCTCTGCATCATTAAGTATAAACACAACACTCGGCGACAGTTTCTGTCTAACTTCGGGCACCGTTAACTCTCCTTCTTGATTTTGAAGGGCGGCATCCTTGATAGTGAGAGCATTTGGAGAAAGTGCCTCCATCCCATCGGGATTTTTTATACCAACAGTATAAACACCGGGGGCAATATATCCTCGCGGATATTCAAAAGTGATGGTCCTTTCGTTTACAAACTTTGTTTTCCCAATATCCTCTTCCCCCAATATTAAATTTCCAAGCATCACTCGGCTTCCTTCCTTGAAGTTCTCTCCGCTAAGAGTGAGAACTACGTCTATATTGCTCAGTATTTCACTAGGAGAAACAACGGAGATACGGGGACCTATCCCGTTTTGAGTCTCCTGAACATTTTCACGCGTTATTTCTGTTTTTTCGCGCAAACGCTGCGCTTCTGCACGCATCTCCTGAGCTTCCTTTCTAACCCTCTCTATTTCTGCTTTTAGTATCCCACCTTCATCACCCCTGCCTTCTTGCAACTTTTGTTCAAGTTCTCGAATTCGCTGCTCTAATTGTTCCGCTTGAACTTCTTCTTGTTCTCCTGAGCTTTCTGTTTTATTACCAAACATTCCTGATATACTCGCAGAAAGAATAGGTAATTTACCTTGTTTATATAAAATAGCGCCTCCTCCTAAGGAAACCGCTAAAAGAGAAACTACCATGATTGCCAGCGCAAGAATTGGAATAAAGCCTTTTTGATAAAAATTGTGGCTCCTATTTTCCATGGCTCCGCAGGTAGGATTCGAACCTACAACCAACTCCTTAACAGGGAGCTGCTCTACCATTGAGCTACTGCGGAATGTGTCTAGTTTATAGTAGGTAGTTTATAGAGCTTTTTGCTTTAAAGCCCTGATGAGAGCGTTGAGCATCTTCATTACGTCTTGAAGAATCTCATCGGGTTTAGAATAATCTATCCTCTTTTCATTGTAAAGCCGCTTGCAAATCTCAAGTTGGGTTTCAAGCTCTGCCCCAGATCCATAACTTATATAGAGGAATTGTAAAAACTCTTTTATATATCTTCGTTTCTGACCTTCAGCTATGTTTGAAGGAACAGCTACTGCCGCTCTCTGCATCTGATTAATGAGTCCGTATCTTTCAGATTCGGGAAGTTGTTTTGTCAACCGATATATTTCAGTAACAAGCTCCATCGCGCGTTGCCAAACTCTCAAATCTTTGTACGACCCCATAGTCCCCATACTACTAGCTATAAACCACAAACCATAAACTGTTACCAGCCTATCTCCAAAAAAACTGGAGGGATACCGCGGCCAGAACGCTAAAGGTGGCGATTGTGGTAAGACGATGGGGAATCGTAATGTTATGCCTGCCCAGAAACTCCTGCTGAAAGGAGTGGTCGTAGTTCTTGGAATCTGAAATCTTCTGGCCGCGCAAGAGCTGCATGGGAGTATTGAGAATACAGACCATGCGAAACTTCCTGGTCCAGGGCATGATGAGGGCTCCCCAGACGAACTGATGGCCCACGACAGCTACGGTGAACCAGAAATGGAACGTGATCTTGTCGCCCCAGGGCCACATAAAAGACGGCAAAAAAAACAGGCCGTACCAGAACGCCACAATCACAAAATGCAGCCAGAAGATAGTTTCTGCAAAGAATTTTCTCATGGTTCGATTAATATCCCTTCAGCTTCTTGAGGCTGCCGTGCTCTCTGATTTTTTCCAACGACTTTGCTTCAATCTGCCTGATGCGTTCTCTGGTCACGCCGAACTCAACTCCCACTTCTTCGAGCGTATGCGTTACGCCATCATCCAGCCCGAAACGCATGGCAAGAATCTTCTGTTCCCTGGGACTGAGATCAATAAGAATCTCTCTGAGGCGCTCTTTGAGAAGTCGGCGGGCCGCTTCTACCGTCGGAGGAGGAACTTTTTCATCTTCCACAAACTCGGCCAATATGCTGTCTTCGTCATCCTCTCCCACCGGGGTCTCCAGAGAAACCGTTGCCTGAGATATGCGCTCAATGTGCCTTACCTTATCAACCTCAAGGCCCATTTCGGCCGCCACCTCTTCTGCCAGGGGCTCTCTGCCCAACTGCTGGAGCAGATTGCGCCGCACCTGGGTATATTTGGAGATTGTTTCTATCATGTGCACCGGAATGCGAATGGTTCGCGCCTGATCGGCCAGGGCCCTCGTAATCGCCTGGCGAATCCACCAGGTGGCATATGTTGAAAACTTGTATCCCCGTCTCCAGTCAAACTTTTCCACCGCGCGGAACAACCCAAGATTCCCTTCCTGAATAAGGTCTAAAAGGGTGAGGTTGGGAGAACGGCCCACGTACCGCTTTGCAATGGACACCACGAGCCGCAGGTTTGCCCGGGCCAGCTGTTTTTTCGCCTCCAAGTCTCCCTTCTCAATGCGCTTTGCCAATTCTTTTTCCTGGTCTGCGGTAACGAAAGAAATGCGCCCGATCTCCTTGAGGTACATCTGCACGGGATCCAAAGGAGCTTCCCTGTCCACCTGCTCTCGCATTTCCTGATCTTTTGTTTTGCCGAGGTTCAAATACTCTTTGACTTCCTGCACGGCCAAGCCGCTCTTTTCCAGCTTTTGGTAGAGATTATCCAGACCTTCCAAATCTTTTTCTGCATCGGGGAACCGGTATATGATCTCAGAGTACGTGACAAAACCCCGCTGCTTCCCCTTTTCGATGAGTTCCGCGACTTTTTCCGGGGCAAATGCGGTTTTCTTCTTCCGTTTCTTCTTTACGGCGCTTTTTTTCTTTTTCAGAACCCTTTTCTTGCGTTTTGCTCGCCCTGAGCGGAGTCGAAGGGCCCGTCTCTTTTTCTTTTTTTTCTTCATGGTATCTGTGGTTCGACAAGCTCACCATTAAAAAAGCTGACGGCTCAATGTGTTAAATTCGTTCAGCAAAGATTCCAGGCGCTGGCTGTCGTGTTCTGCTTCGGCCTGCCGTATCTCCTGCGAAAGAATATCGAGGCGCGAACGCACGAACAGAAGTTCGAGTTCCAGAAGGCAGGATCGGAATTCGCGCTCCATATCCTGCTCCTGTGTTTCATACACTTCTCCCTTAAGGGCGACATATTGCAAAAACTGCAGCGTGCTCTCTTCAAAGACGGCCTCAAACTGTTTAAAATCAAGTGCGGGAACTTTTCTCAGGCCTTCCATGATCTCCTGCATGCGCAAAGACAGAAATACCAGATGGTCTTCTGTTATGAGTTCAAGGCACACGGGCCGAAGGAAGAGCAGGCTGAGCGTGCGCTCTTCTAAAAGCTCGCGCCTGGTCTTTTGAACAGGGGAAGGAAGAAGTTCCTCTTTGCTTCTTCCGTACCCTTGCCCCGAATCCGTATATGCCTTGAGCTCTTCCTGCACGCTTTGTTCTGGCACATTCAGCTCTGTTGCGAGCTTCCGTGCCCAGTGCGCCTGCTCTATCTTGTTTGAAATCTTTTTAATAACCGGGATCAGCTCTTTTCCGATGGCCCGCTTTCCTTCCGCGGTCGCAGCGTCAAACCTGGAGAAAGCTGTGGTGAATAAAAAGTTGAGAATGGAGGTTGCTTCTGCAACCCGAGCCTTCCATTGTTCAGGATCCCGGGCCACATCACCAGGGTCTTTACCCTGGGGCATGATCACCACGGTAATGGAAAACCCCTGGCTGAGCGCGAGATCAATGCCGCGCTTGGTTGCTGCGTCTCCGGCCGAATCCATATCAAAAGAAAGCGTAAGGTTGTTGGAATAGCGCTTGAGCGTGTTGAGGTGCTGCTGGGTGAGGGCGGTACCCGATACCGCAACCACGTTTTTAAACCCCGCCTGCGAAACCATGATGGCATCAATATATCCTTCAACAAGCAGGCATGAATCTTGCCTGCGGCACTCTGTTTTCGCCCTGTCTAATCCGTACAACACCCTGCTTTTATCGTACAACAGCGTATTTGGAGTATTGATGTATTTCGCAAGTTCGCCAGCTGGCGGATCCGTTTCTTTTGCGCCGAATATCCTGCCCCCAAACCCAATGACTTTCCCGTGCGGATCCTGAACGGGAAACATGATGCGAGACCTGAATCTGTCGTACACGCTTCCTTCGCTCTGCACCGTAAGCCCGGCCCGCTCTATTTCAGCTAGGCTGTAGCCACGGCCCCCAAGAAACTCAATTAGGGTTTTGCCTTTGCCGCCGGGCGACCACCCCAATCTCCATTCTGCGACGCTTTCTTGAGACAATCCGCGGTCTTTCAAATATGCTTTTGCTTCCTGCCCCTTTGAAGAGGAGACCAGCTGCTTTTCAAAAAACTGGCAGGCGAGCTCCAAAAGTTCCTGCATCCTCGCGCGCTCTGACTTTTCTTTGGCAAGACGCGGAGAATACGCCGGAAGATCTACTCCGGCGCGCTGCGCAAGAAGGCGCAGGGCGTCTCCGAACTCAACACCGTCTATCTCCTGCACAAACTTAAAAACATCCCCTCCGCGGGAACATCCGAAACAATGCCAGGTCTGACGGACCGGTGAAACAAAAAACGAGGGGCTTTTTTCAGAATGGAAAGGGCACAGGCCGCGCAAGTTGGCTCCGGCTCTCTGGAGTTTGAGGTAAGAACCTACGACTTCGGCAATATCCAGACGATTTTTAACTTCCTGGACCGCGTTATCCATCCCGTACGAAATTTAGTTTGTTATCTTCTCTGTGTTACCCGACAGAAATGCCCTATATCTTGGGATTTCGTACGGGATCCATGTTCCCACTCTACCCTACCTGCCCTTCCTGGCAAGCAGAGCTAAGGCAAGGGCGGCGAAGAACAATCCGATATCGCGGAACAGAATATCCATGGCTCCCAGGTTAAACCATATAATGGAGAGCAGGAGCGCTGAGACAACAAGAGAGACTGGCACAAGATATTTTCCCAACAGGAGCAATAGGGCAAGCCCAACCTGAAATACGGAAAACGCCATGAGGACATCCTGGGCTGTCACCTGGAATGGGAGAAGTGAAGTGAGCCCCGACGGCAAAAACCCTATCCAGTTCAAGGGATGTTGGAATGAAGACCAGGCCGCGTACAATAGCGTGAATGCAAGGCCCAGCCGCAAAAACAGCTGCGGAAGATTGCGAAGCCCCATGTGATATTACTCTACG
>Ga0209542_10015291_pt1 | contig 12909 bp, 19 predicted proteins | sample RifCSPhighO2_01_FD_184028 | JGI IMG/M metagenome (GOLD analysis project Ga0209542, IMG submission 184028) | Soil microbial communities from Rifle, Colorado - Rifle CSP2_plank highO2_0.1 (SPAdes) (version 2) | ecosystem: Environmental > Terrestrial > Deep subsurface > Rock core/Sediment ... | reverse complement strand
AAAGTTGAGATAAATTTTTCAAATAATTTTGATGCTTCATCTATTTCAGCTTTTGTTTCTCGACTGTTGCCAAGCTGATGATTTCTGATTTTTGTATAAGTGGTTTTAATCACATCTTCGATTATTCCAAGTTTTTTAAGTATCTAATGATTCTTATGTTCATTATCTAATTTTTCAGACAATTCTTCGAGAAAAGGGTTCTCTCTGATTTCTGCACTCTGCGCATCTTCTAATTCTTCTTCCAGGCTGTTTGTTTTTCCAGTATAATTCTTCATTTTATTTTAAATTTAATTCCCATCTTTTATTGAGGTATTGAGTTCTTATTGCCTTAGAATGGTCTGGAGATATCCCCTCTAATCCCCTTGTAATGCCGAATATTGCTTCTTGAGGAATTAATTGAAATGTTTCTTGATCTGAAGAAGTTTTAATGTGTAAGTATATTCTACTGAGAAGTTCTTCTTTTTTTAATTTATCATACTTGGCTCTTTCTACATAAATCACCCAATTTAAAGTTATGTCTTCCGCACTTTGTCTTATTGTTTCTCTGAAGGTTTTGCGTCCATTAACATTCTTTGGTTTTCTCATTATTGGCCTTGGATAGTAGGATATCATAAAAATCTCCATAATTAGATATTTATAAAGATTGCTGTAATGTTGTTACTTTAGTCCGATAATAGAATTATGCTGTAACGTTTGTCTGATTTTGTATAGTTGTGTTAGTTTCTGTTTCATTTTCCCCAGGAGTTTCTGTTTCATTCAAAGGAGGAATTGTTTCGTTTCCCGGAATTGTATTGTTTGTAGGTGTTTCGTTTGTTGGGGGGATTTCAGTTTCATTTTGATCATCATCGACTTCGGTTTCGTTCTGATCATTGTCGTCATTGTCATCATCTGTTTCATCATCATCTTCTCCAACAACAAGGAATGCCCACCACGGTTTGCTTGTTGTTATTACCTCTCCTGTTTCAGGGTCAATCTCTGTCTCAACTTTTAAGGCCAGCTTGAAGACTCCAAGGAACTTTCCATTTTTGTTGGCTTGTATGTTGTAAACAACTCTTGGAATATTTTTATGAACTGTTTCAATAAGTTCTACAGAAATGTTTCTGCTTTTTAATACTTCGATTGCTCTTTCAGAGGCTGTTTCAGGCAAGACTTTTATTTCAGTTTCATTTGTTAAGATCCCTTTAACTTTAATTTTCGTTTTGTTATTTTCTTCTTCTATTTCAATTTCGAGTTTAGTTTCAACTCCAAATTCATCTTCGCTTTTTTCTTTAATTTTAATCTTTGTAATTGTCTCACCATTTTCTGTTCTTTCTTCAATCTTTATTTTTATTTCCTGCTCATTGCCGTTTTCATCTGTGAACTTTCTTTTTTCTTCATATTTGAATTCATCTCTCTTTTCTTCAACTTTTATGCTTGTTTCGCTTCCCGAGCCTTTTCCAGAGGAGTCTGATTCTTTACTTTCTTCTTTAGATGAAGATTCTGATTTGTCATTGTTTGATTTTGACGTATCTGCCTCATTATCATCCGAATTGCTGCCTTTTGAATCTCCTCCGTTATCAGAGCCCCCTTTTCCTGAGTCTCCTCCGGAATCTCCACCATTATCATCATCTGCTAAAACATATCCAATTGATGAATTCAGCATTATTCCTAAAACTAGGAATGCCAAGATTAGACCTATTATGATACCCCTATTTTTCATTTTGTTAAAAGGAATTTAAGGTTTTTAAGCTTTTTTGAAGATTCATGATATTTTGGGACAATTTGCGATATAGTCATTAAAACAGATAAATCTTTATAAAATGAAAGCTTGTGAGTGGGACATGAAAAAGTCATTATTTTTATCACTAGTCTCTTTCCTTTTTCTAATAGCTATTTTTAGCTCTTTGGCTTCAGCTTCTCATTATGACTATTATGATAATTATTACAGGAATGATTACAAAGCTTATAACTCTGATTATAGGAATAGTTATGGGTCATATTACGATTACCCAAATTATAATTCCTTGAGATATAGTTCACCAAGAATTTATGGTCTTGATTATCCGTCAAGCTCTTATAATTACAATTATGGATATAATAGCTATCCTGACTCCTCTTATTATGACAGCTACAGAAATAAGATTTATGGTTATGACGGGTCTTATTATAATGTGTACAGAAGCGATTACAGGAGCAATTCTTACGACCTCTATTCTTCAGGGTATGAATATAAAAGCGGTTTTTACAGAACAGAGTCGGGCTATGTAAGAGATGTGGATTATAATAGATATTCTAGAATGAGATATTAAGATATTATATAATCAATAATCTATTCAATTCATTGGTCTTCTATAGCATGAATCAGTCTATTCATCTCTTCTTCAAATTCATCTTTGTTTCGCCAGGAATCATTATTTTTCCACGTCGCCTTAAGTTCTAAACTTTTAAGCGCTTTTTCTAATGATGCTTCGCCTCCCCCGTATGGTTTTTCAAGGTAAGGAATAATCTTCATTTTTGGGTTTTGTTCCCCTAGCATTTTTATTCTTCCTAGCAATCGATCATACATCTCTCTAACCTGAAGTTTACTTGGCGGATGAAATTTAAGGATTCTTTCACCATTTTCATCTAATATTCTATTTTGGTTGGGTAGCTCTATAATCAACCTATCAAAATGATTAAATCTAAGTGCATTTTCTACATCTCTTGAAAACATATCATATCTCAAGTGAGCTTCATATCTTTCTCTCAATCTTTCTAGAATAACCTCAATTTTTTTCATGTAAAGTCTTGTTTTATCTATCCCGAAGTCCGCATAGTTATTAAAAAAGGGAATAGATAAGGGATCTTCTTCCACATATAGAACTCTTTTCATTATTGCCATTATTCCAACCCAAAGCTCTCCATGAAGGCATTTATTGTGCTGTATTTTTCAAGGAAAGTAAGACCTTTAGGAGTTATTGCAAAAGTTCTCTTTGATTCGTCTTCCCTGTTTTCCATTATGAACTTTTTTTCAATCATTTCTCCCAGGTAAAGTTCCATCATTTGATGCGATAAATTAGATTTGTAAAGAATGAAAGTCGGCTTGGCCTTTCCGTTTTTGCTTCTTATTACTTCAAGTATATCCCGGATGATTTCAATCCTATTCCTCCTTTTGGCCATTTTTCATTAAAAGTGTTAAGCTTATGAATATCAATAAATATCCTATAAATCCTGTTATGTTTCCAGTTAGATAAAGCATTTGGTTTTTTGTTGAGAACAAAAATTGAATGTTTGCAAGGGTAAGCATAATAAAGGCGAGGAATATCAAAAGTACTGATTTGCTTCTCTTGAACATGTACTCTCTGAAGTAGCTTGCTGAGATAAATACAAAAATTACTGAGGTAATCATGAAGAATGAAAAGGCTATATCTGAACTTAGGGCAATCCCTATAAGACTTAGAGCAAATATTAATACGAAGAGGCTTCTTTTTTGGACTTTCACTACGGTGTAAGCGAGTATAGATAGCCCTAGAGTGAATGAGGCTATAAACGCCATTATTGCAAAGAATGATTCTGTTAAGGGAGATATTTGTGTTAAGTAATTCAGATTGCTTACTAACCCATCAAGAACAAAAATATCCATAATTGCCAGTATGAAGTAAGATATAGATAGGGCTAAAAATCCCGTGCCAAAAAATTTTGCGTTTCTTGAGTCTGAAAGCGAATATATTCTAAAAGAGAAGGCTGACAAACCAAGTGCGACTAATGCGAAGAATAAAGAAAATATAGCGTCAATTCCAGAGAAGAGAATAGGTTCTATCACCATTGAGACTCATCTTACTCCTCCTTTTTAAAGATTATGAAGATTCAATCTTTATTTTCCATCTTTATCTTTTCTTAACAAGTGCTTTATAAGGTGATTGTTTCAGTATGATAAGACAAATAAGGTGCATAAAATGAGCAAAATGAGCAAATACCATATTTATGTTTCAAGGCGTTTAGAAATAGTATTAGATTTTAATCCTGGTTAGCTGATTAGTATGCCCATAGCAGGCAGCTAAACTTATTATCACATCATAATCAACTCTTTACTTTGGCTATCTCGGAAACACGCAATTTCGATTAACGGCTTCTTTATGCTTTGAAATTTGCGTGTTTCTGAGTCAAAGAGCTATGCTAAAAAAACGTTTTTGCTTTATGATTGCCCGTTTTTTCGGGCCCAGAAATTTAACGAACTTCAATGAATTTCTGATTTCTTAGAAATCTTTTTTGGCTTTCTATTTTTTATTGTTTGAAGCTTGTTCATTAAGAAAAAGGCAACTCCTGCTTCGGTTATTGTTGATGCAAGCATTATAGATAAGATTATTGGTTTTCCATCACTTTTTTCATCAGTTGTTTCATCCGCAATTACAGATTCCTCTGTATCTTCAGGGGCGCTGGCATCTGATGTCTCTTCTTTCTGAGTCAATGATCTAAAAAAGTTGCTTATTACATTACTACCCGCACTTTCTTCGTTTGAGTCAGAGTTATCATTGCTCTCTTGTGTATCTTCATTATTTTCATCCTCTTGGGTCTGGTTTTGGCTGTTGTCATCATCGTTAACTTCTTCATTATTATCATCTTCGGTGGTTTCATTGTTATCCTCGTTTGTTGTCTCATTATTTTCATTTTCCGAATTGTCAATTATTATTCCTACATCTAATATTCCTCCAGTACTTAATGGGTTAGATTCTGAATTATCATCATCGTTGTTATCCTCTTGATTGTTTCCTTGTCCTGTGTCAGATAGTTCTGTGCATTGTAAATTTGCTGCATTGCACTCATTAAAGTTTGCTGGGCAGAAGACTCCCGGAGATATTTCTTTAACGCAGAATTTACATCCTATGTCTGAAGTGCAAGTCCTGTCCGATATTCCATTATTGCACTGTGAGAATTCGATTACTTCGCCTTCATTTATGCAAAGTAAGAGAGTTGTTGAGGCGGAGACAAGTGTGCTAAAAATCACAGCCAAAGCCAGCATAAGTAACACAACTGGTATAAGTCTCACATTTACCATCTCTTTCAAGCAGTCTGGCGGTTTATAAGCATTATTGAGAATCAAAGTATGTTTTGGAGTTGTAGTTATATTTAGAAATTTTTATAAATCTAGGGCTTTTCTCTCTTCCACCGTAAGTTTTTCCAATCCCAATTTTCTCACTCTTGATTTTTCAGTTATGTTTTTATTTATTTCTCTAGCAATTTTATGTAATAAGGATCTATATCTTTCCACTTCTTCTGGGTTGAATAGTCCTTTTCTTCCATAGTGGACATGATCTTTAAGAAATTCTTCTGCCACTTCGTCTGGACTTTGATTGGGGTCACTTTTATAAATTATTTCTAAATTTAACCTAATACTCTTTTCCTCGTCTTTTTTATATTCATCATACCATTTTATTAATCCCGGGTGTGCGTATTTTTTTAATAAACCCTCATTCTCTAAACGTTCGGCTAGTAGACACAGGCTTGCACTTCGTGTAGCTTCTTTATCACCTACATAGTAGGCGTCATAATAATGATCTCCGTTAGGCATGCTAATTCCATTTTTATTATCTATTTAAGGATTATGGCACATAAAGATATACATTTTCCCGTTTGTTACTACTATCATTTTATCCTATGAAAATGCGTTTTTTCGTCGGAAAACAGAAAGATATAAAAAGGAAATTTATTTTTTTTATGGACAAAGAGGTGACGAAAATGAAGGAATATTTTGTTGTAGTTTCGGCGATTTTAATGTTGGTTTTTGCTAGTGCAGGTGTTTTAGCATATACCTCATATCTTGAAACTCCACATAAGTCAATAAGTCCAGTTCAGCAGTTTTCTGACAACTCGGGAGTTATAGGCGCTTGGTCTACTTTGAACAGAGATTATAACAAGGTTGTAACTAACTTGCATACAAAGTGGCTTGAACCAGGAACTGCTGTTACATTGTGGTGGGTTATTTTTAATGATCCTTCCAAGTGTACTCATCCTGAAGGCGGATTTAGATGTGGCAGGGAAGATCTTCCAGAATTTGGAGGAGATAATTCTGCTAAGACCTCTATAGTCTACGCTGATGGAAGAGTTATAAGAGACAGTGCAGGACATGACGGAATAGGCAATTTTGATGCACGCTTGGAAACTTGGGATAAGAGTGGCGTTTTAAGCGGTGAGGGATTGACAAACCCGCTTGGAGCTGATGTGCATTTAGTTCTTAAGAGCCATGGACGCTTGATTCAAGGAATGACCTATGAGATGACTCATACATTCGATGGCGGGTGCGATGTCAATACCTGCGAGGACCTACAATACTCAGTTCACGAAGCGCTTGCTTGCTATTAAATTTGTTTTTTATTCTTTATTTTTTATTTTGAAAGAAAAAGTTTTCAAGTAGAATTATTGTAATATAATTTACTCTTTTTTCCAGTTTCCCGAGTTTGTCATTATTTTTCGATTGTCCTCTGAAGGGTTTGTTACTTTCAATGATCTGTAACTTGTGCCTCTTGTTTCATTAATTTCTCTGTGTGCAGAATCACATAATGGAAGTGTTTTGCTATGTCCGCAAGTACATAAAGAGCATCTTTCCCCAGGGTTAAGGGTAATTTCATACTGGTTCGTGTCGGTTATATAATTTATTTTGGGCATTTTTTATTCAATTTTAATAAATAGTATATGTTTAAAATCTTTCCCAAGAGCCTTTTATCAGAACTTTATTTTCATGACTTAATGCTTCTCTAAAACCATATGTCAGACTATCAAGGGTGCTGTACATAGACCATGAGCCCTCATCCACTTTGATGATAAATGTTTGTTCATTTGCTTGATTAATTTTATGTATCGCTTCCGAGGATATTTCTCTTGAGAGGTTATCGTAAAGCATAATAACCTTATTTGGATTTTCTACTTTGTTTGGAAATCTAATTCTTATTTGAGCTTTTGCCGGTTTGACACTTATTTGCTCTCTAGTTATGATTATGCTTTCCTTTTCTAACTCTTTTTCGGCGTTTTGCCCATCTGTTAATTTTAAAGATCCATCAGAATTAAATTGCAATATTCCCATTTTTATACTTTGAATTCAAATTTTCATTCATCCTCTAAATCTTCGAATTTGACTTTCCACCTGTTGTCCCAGGCCTTTTTCCTTTCAGCTGAACACTTGTCGCAGTATTTTCTTTCAAATCTAGGATTAGGATGGGGTTTGTATTCAAATTCTTTTTTGCAGTCTTTGCATTTCTTTATTGGCATGTAATAAAGTTAGAAAAAATAGTATATAAGTTTACGCTCTGCTATGGTGCAAAAATTTGTTTGGTTGATATAAACGTTACGTCCACCAAAAGGGAATATTTATAAATATGGTGGACGTATAGATATCATGGTTTATACTGAGGCTAAGGAAAAGAATATGAAAAAATATTATTATCGGGTTAAGTCTGTTAAGAAAGATAAAAGAACTGGAAAAGAACGAGTATATCTTGGAGTAAATTTAACTAAGGGGGATTTAGTTAAAAAAGAGAAAGAAGCAGACATAAAGCTTAATGTTTTTGAAGCTATTCTAACAAAAAGAGAAATAGGTTTTTTAGATAGAATAAAAAGAGACTTCTCTAAAGAACCAAAAGATAATTACGAGAACAGGTATGAAACTTTTTGTTCGTTATTCACTCACGATTCAACAGGTATAGAGGGGAATACCTTAACATTATCTGAAACATCTCATTTGTTATTCCAAGGAGTAGTTCCTAAAGCAAGATCCCTAAGGGAGATAAATGAAATAATTAATCATAAAAAAGCATTTGATTACATCCTGAATTATAAGGGGGATATAGCTACCGAGTTTATACTCTACTTGCATTATTTGGTTGTTATGAATACTCTAAGAGAAGATTTGATTTCTCAAGCTGGAAAATATAGGAAAGTCCAGGTTTTTATCGGAAGATCTATTCCCCCAAAAGCTTCTGAAGTCCCAAACAAAATGGCTTCTTTATTGAGATGGTATTCAGTTAATAAAAAGAAACTTCACCCATTAATCTTAGCCTCTTATTTTCATACCGAATTTGAAAAAATTCATCCTTTTGTTGATGGAAATGGGAGAACCGGAAGGCTATTAATGAACTTTATTTTGAATAAAAATAATTATCCCATGATAAATATTCCTAAGGAAAGAAGATTTGAATATTATGAATTTTTACAAGAAGCTCAGTATAAGGGGAATCTGAGAGCCTTTGTTTTGTTTTTGATAGGTATTCTAAAAAGCGATAAGCTAAGGTTTTGAATAGGAATTAGAAAAAATAGTATATAAGTTTTACGCCCTGACCGATGCCACAGAACTTTGTTCCGTGGACACTTACAACTTTAACAAGTTGAAAGTAATCGAACTCTCCTCGTTCGATTCGAGAACGCCCTGACCGCGCTAAACCCCTATCGTGCGATTTTGAGGTGATGTTTATACTCAGGTTATGTAAGTATTTTAAACAGTTTTAGTTTATAAGGATTATCGAGATGGAATTTAATGTAGATTAATGTAATTAGGAAATTATTATTCATTACCATACATATCCCTATACCACCTTTCTTTTAATTTGGGTAATGATAAATAATCTGGTTCAGCAAAACTCGGATTAGGTTTAACTAAAGTCATTTCAAGACAACTTGTTTGTTTATCTAAAACGTAGTTTAAAGAGCCTTCAACTACTTCTTCTGGAGAGAGACAAAACTCTCTGGAAATAAATGGTCTCTCACATGAAAGTTGAGCCCCAGAAACGGTACTTACGTTGATAAGTAAGGTGCTTACTCTTCCAAAAGTAATAGGATCACCATATAATGATCTAAATTCTTTTCTTAAGTCATTTTTTGCATGTGTATAAGAATGCCAGAAAGGAATATCATAAATATCACTTGCTGAACCAATTCCAACAACCTTTAGTCTTGAATTAGGATTTTCAACAAGAAATTTAGTTAAATATGGTCTTACATTTCTAAAAGTCTCTACGTTAGTTTTATAGATAGTATCATCAATACCATCTTTATTTTCATCAGTAATTGGATGCTTAGAGTCTTGAAAGGAGAATTTTCCTACTAAATGAAGATAGATCAGTTGAGAGATGGGTGGTATTTCTTCAAAGACTTTTCTTACGTTTTCTTTATTAAGAAGATCTGCACTAATGTATTTAGTTAAGTCTAGTTCTCTTGGAGTTCTTGATATTCCAAAGACCGAACTCTGCTTGGAAAGTCTTTTAGCAAAAGCTGAACCTATATCCCCTAGTCCTGCAACTACAAAGATTCTTTCCTTAATCTGATCTGTTTTTTCATTTTCCATAGTATTTATTATTACTATGCAGTAACAAAGAAAAAGATGATATATGTTTAGTTCAATAATAATTGAACCAAAAGGTTTAAATCTATGAGTAATCTAGAAGGTTTAATGACTTTACAGATTAGTCTTCCTTTAGGAAATAAGAATAATGTAAAAAACTTAGTATTTAGTATACTAATTTATGAGTATCCTTTAAAAATAATTCAATTAACTAATTTTATAAGAAAAAGATATGGGAAAGCTGTTACCTTTCAAGCAGTAAGGAAGGCCGTATTAGAACTAGTAAAAGAAGAAGTAGTTACAAAAGTAGACAATGAATTTTCGATAAATAAGGAATGGGTTAAAGAAAGTAAGAGAACTATTGATGAGATTTATCATAATCTATATGAAGAAAGGAGCCCTCCTAAAAGGATAGATTCAATAGGGGAAGAAGTTTCTGTTTTTTCTTTTAACTCATTAAACGAAATGATGAAATTCTGGCAGAATTTGATTGATGATTGGTTCAAAAAATTTAAACAAGGTGATTTTAATATTAATTGTTATCAAGCAGCTCATGGATGGGAAGGTCTTTTACATCCCGATAAAGAAAGACATATTATGGAACAGTTGAAAAACAAGAGAATTAAATCATATATTTTATTTACAAGTAATACCCTATTAGATAGAAACCTTTTGAACTTCTATAAGGGAATTGGTATTAAGGGAACAATAAGCAAATCATCCTCACAATTTGATAAATCTTATTATGTAGCTACGTATGGGGAATTAGTTGTACAAACTCAATATCCACAAGATTTAGTAAAAGAATTAGACTCGTTCTTCAAAAAGAATAAGAAATTGGAAGGATTTAATTTAAAAGATCTTTTAGATATTGTTAACAAAAAAATAGACATAAAACTTACTGTGAACAAAAGTCTTAATATGGCAAAACAAATCAATCAATCTATTTTGAAAGAAATTTAGTCACCTATAGAAATCACAAAATGCGCTACATCTTAATCTCTTAGTAACTGCCTAATCACAGCAACAAAATTCTTTGCCCTTTCTAAAGAGGTTTTAGCTTTTGCCTCTTTTATTTCTTCAGTTGTTTCATATTGAAAACGTGCTCTCTTGGTTTTCTCAAACTCATAATCTTTCAATAGGTTTTCAGAAGCAGCAAGAGCTTTTTCTCTTTCTTCTTCATATTCTTCTAGAAAATGTTTTTCTAAATCGCTCTTGGACAGAACAATAAGAGCCTCGTTAACAACTTGATGCACAATTTCTTGTCCAGCCTTATATCCTTTCTTATAGAGGTATGCTGAGGCAATATAAAACATTGAATAATAACTGCTAACAACAACCCATAATGAAGAGGTTTTATTCTTGAATATCTCGTTCGCAACATTTAAACTTTCGGCTGCATTTTTCAGATAAGTCTGATAGATAATGTCCTGAAAGCTCTCTTTTTTGATCAATCCGTCTCTCAAGTAATTCTTAAATTTGTTCTCAGCAATTTTCACTCTTTTTTCATCCATTTTGATATAAGATTGTAATAGCTCTCTATTCCATATAGAATAAGGTTATTTTTAACAATTTCTTTCCCAACATTTGCCTCTTTTGTTTTGAGCATAGAATCAAATTCATTCGTTGTAAAGGTGTGGAGCTCTAATTTTAGGGGTAATAGTTCTAATTTTGATATTAGTTCTTTTGTTTTTTCTTTGTGATCACAGATTATGCAAAGATCAATATCCGAGTTTTTTGCCTGAGTTTTTTTAGCGTATGAGCCAAATATTAAAACTATAAGAAAAGGGTAGTTTGCATTTTCAATATCCTGTTTTACTAATTCTAATTGTTTGTTTGCTTTTAGAAATTGAAGTGTTCTTTTATTTTCAACAGAGAAAATTTCTTGGTTTGGCACTAATTTTATTTTAATTAGACTTGTGTTGCCAATTTTTTCTTTTGATATAACACTTGATTGAAGAGCGTCCACTACATTATATGTATTTTTATAATCTATTAGAGTTGCTCCTGAAAGAGTCCTAATCGATTGCGGATTTTTATTTTCTATCAGATATTTCAAAAGCTTTTCTTTTGAGCTTAACACGATTTCTTTATTCTTATTATTTACCATAACATTATGGTAGTTTATACCATATTTAAAGATTTCTATTCAGGAAAAAACATGTTGTTTTAAACAACCACAACAAGACATGAACATAGAACAGCCCATTAAAATCGCATAATGGGGGCACGCCCTGACCGAGAATCGAACTCGGGACTCATCCGTGACAGGGATGTGTTTTAGCCACTAAACTACCAAGGCATAAAAGAAACCCGCTGGTTTCTTTTTAACTTCCTCAAAGCACTGAACGGTGGCATTTTTTATTGCCTCCGATGAATGCCACTTAAAACCTACGGTTTTATATCCCTCAAGCGATTGCCTCTTTACACCTTGATGGCAATCTTGACAGACTAAAACCCAGGCTTATTATTAATAGAAATGAGTATTTTAGTTTGTTTTTAAAGTTTACTTAGGATGTTTTCTGCGTGGGTTATTGGCATATTTCTCTGCTCTTTGTCCCATTCTTTCTCTTTCTTGTGCATATTTTTCGTATCCTTCTAAAGTATAATCTATTCCCCTATTTGCTCTTTTAAATTCTTCAATGTCTTCTGGATACTCATCCTCTTTTATTCCCTCTAAACAAAGGAAGCCTGTAGCTCTTGCTGTGCTAAAATATGTCCCCGATAAATTTGCACTTGAGAAATTGACATATCCTAGTCTTGTTACACAAAATCTACAATTTGATAAATCTGCTTTTCTAAGATCTGCTCCCTCTAAATCTGCTAGATCGAAGTTGCTGCCACTTAGAATTATTCCCCTTGCATATAATCCTCTTAAATTTGCTCCGCTAAAGTCTAAAGGTCCTCTGTAAAGGGAATTTAGCTCTTCAACATAAGGTGTTAAATTAAGTGATATTGCCTTACCATTTCTATCCCCTTTAATCAGCCCCTTTTTACTAAAATTGGTAACTCCTTGTCTCCTCATTTCCAAAAAATCCAATTCATCAATTCTCTGAGCCATATGTAGATTACTTACTGCATAGGGTCTTGATACTTTTCTCTGATCAGCTTTAGTTTTATTTGCCATCTCATACACTTGGTTTTTTGCTTTTTAATCTTTATTATGCAAAAAGTTTATATAATATCTTAGTTCGTAATTCTTACTTTTAAAATGGATTCAAGAGATTTAGTTGCAGAATTGTTTTTAACCCTTGTTGAAGAAAGGGGTGTTGAAACAGGAAAGGAGATATTCAGTCATTATATGAATAAGCTAGAGGATAGTCTTAAAATAAGTTTTGATGGACAGGCTCCGTTTGTAAGAGAATTTTTAGAAAATGGGGGATTAAGGCGAGCTTACAAACATCCCGACTATGCTAAAGTTCTTGAGAAAGAGGGCAAATACAAAAGGTTTAGGTGATTTTTTATTTTTCTTCCTTTTTGCTTTTATCACTTTTAGCTTCAATCTTCTTTTTTCCGTTCATGTATTTATGAAGAATCTTTGGAATTGCAACACTTCCATCTTTTTGCTGAAAGTTTTCAAGAATAGCCACTAATGCTCTTGAAGTTGCAATTGCAGTGTTGTT